>JGI24708J26588_10000009_pt1 | contig 115726 bp, 101 predicted proteins | sample BioPla1DNA2_FD_26588 | JGI IMG/M metagenome (IMG submission 26588) | reverse complement strand
AAATAACACTACATAAAATCGAAAGAAACATAACCCTCAATCCTTTGAGTTTACAAGGGATGAGGGCTGTTTTTAACTAAATTTGTTGTAAAAGACAAGACTAATTATAACAAAAAAAGCGTGCAAATTGCACAGTTTTAATAAAAAAATAAAAATTATATAGTGTGCAATTTGCACGCCAATGTTATGCGTTTTTGTGTTTTCATGTAATTATCATAAGTATAAAAGGAGGAATCAGTATGAAATCTACAAAAAACACTATCGCCTTACTAATGGCGCTGTTTCTGCTTTTTAGCAGCTTTTCAAGCGTAATAGCTACACAGACCCCTGTGCTTGGCACATTAGTTGAAGACAGCACAGTTTCACTTAAAGTGGAAGATACAGTGTATGAGCTAAGTATAATAAACATAGGGAAAGATAAAAATGGCAAAACTACAGTTACTATTTCAGGTATGGGCGGCATAGTTTTTATCCGCAATGGAAAAATGATAGTACCTATTCTGATGAAAATGGTATGCGGGGAGGAATCCTATCAAGCTACCGATGTATCAATAAGCCCGGAAGAATCTATATATTTCTTTGATACTGATAAAGAGCCGGATAGTATATTTGTATTTGCTTATGACAAACCCGATGTACAAGTTGAAATGATTATTCCAAATAAATAGGAGGTATTAATATGAAAAAATCGGTAAAACTTATTATTCTATGCGTAACCTTAGTGTGTTGCATTATGCTTTCCGCATGCTCAAAAGATAAGAGCATATTCAAGGTAAAAACTACACAGGACAAAGAAATAAGCATACAGCTTATGGATGTTTGGCAGGATTCAGAAGGCTATGTGCTGGTTACACTGCAAGGAAAGGGCGAACAAGGCAGCATGATGATAAACGATGCTGTAGGCAAGCCGCACCCATATATTACAACCCAAATACTGTCAAATGGTAAATGGCTAAATCATTCAGACTACCCTTTGGGTATGTATAAATATGTAGACGGAGGTCTGCTTACATTGCGCTTCCCTACCAAAGACATGCCTGAAAAGCTTGAAGTATCTGGAGTAGTATTGACGCTTGCAGATTTGAAACTTGAAGGTGTTGACCGACAAGCTCTCCTTAATGCAGAGCAGGAAAAAATTAATAGGCAAAAAGAATATGCAAAAGAACAGGAAGAAGCCCGCAAAAAGCTGCTTGAAAATGCGGAATATATTCCCATACAGACTAAGCTTGATACCGATTGGATACAGCGGGCAGAGCTTCATGAGGGCGAAAGCCTATACTACGGCGCAACAGGTATGCAAAATGCTAATGGGGCATCCATAAGCTTTATTTTAAGCGCAGATGGCAAGCAGGCGAGGGCATATCGTGCGGAAGTTGTAGGTGCAAAGCGTGATAATACATATATCCAGAGAAAACAATATACATCAAATCTACCAAAAAATGTGGAAAATAACCATATCATGTTTGAAGATAAACAGCTTCTGCTTGATGTAATCATCGATGGTGATACGGCAAAGGGCGTTTTCTGCTTTACTGAAGAACAGACAGGCAAAACAAATTGGCATTCAGGCTATGGCGTAGTAAAGGTTGATATGGTAAAAATGCGCTAAATAGCTAATAATTTTCATAAAAGAGAGGCGAAATAAAATGAAAAAGTATCAATTGTTTCTAATGACTATTCTGGTATGCCTGCTTGTTTTTTGCAGCACAGCTTTAGCAGACGATATTAAAGACGATGTAAGGGCGCTTGCTGAAGCGCAAAGCTTAAATGAGCAGCTTGCCTTGCTAGACAAAATCGCTTCTGAAAACGCTACTGAACTAGAATACTATGGCTGGGATTATGATTTAACTTATCAGCTTGCGTCGGGTTTACCTGATGGGATTATTCCGGATGATTGGGATACGCTTAAATATATAGAAGCAGACAGGCTGCCCGAAAACATGTTTGGACACAAGTTTATTGCTATATGTTGCCCCGGAAGCGGTGAAGATCCTCGGTTTGCGGGGGATTTGCTTGCACGCTTTCCTACAGACATGCGTGCAAGTTCGCTTGATGAGGCGGAATATGCCCTACTTATACGCTGGTATAAGACAGAGTCGGGTTACGAATATTCCAAGCCCGAAACAAGTTACCACCTAGATTATGAGGCTTTTGCGGTAAATATAAATACCGGTGAGGCTGTGCGTTTCTGGACTAAGCGAAGTAGCGCAAAGTCCTTTGGATTTTCAGGTCAGCTTGATGGCGATGAATATTATCAAAGTGAGCTTTGGGGTTTTATGCGTATTCATTTTTGGAACGCTATGGAAGAATTTCTATATGAAATGGATAATGGCTCCGTACTTACATATAAGGTTTTTGGTGAGCATTGCAGTCTGACAGATGCGCAATTGTCAAACGACATAAAAGAACTTATATTACCCGATGATATTAATGGATATCCTGTTACAGAGATAGGGAAAAAATGCTTTGAGTTTAATACTCTACGCTCGATAAAGTTACCTAGTGGTCTTATATCGATAGGTAATTCAGCGTTTGTTGGCGCTAAAAAGCTCGAATTAATTAATATTCCGTCATCGGTGCGAGTTATAGAAAGTCAAGTGTTTTTTGGCTGTGAACGGCTTTCGAAGGTGGTTTTGAATGAAGGAGTAAAAAACATTGATGCTTGGCAGCTGTTTCAGAATTGCAATAATATGGTGTGCCTATATCTTCCTGAAAGCCTTACAAGCGGAAGATTATCTGCTGCGTGCATAAATAAAAATTGTGTAATATATGCACCTATTGGCAGTTATGCGTATGAATGGGCGGAAGGAAACGGATATAAATATGTTGCCTGTGAAAATCCCGAAGATATGCCTGATGTGAAATACGAAAGCAAGGGGGATTTTGAGTATCAGCTCTTTAACGGAGAAGCTGCGGTTTCCAAATACTATGGCGAAGAAAGAAAAATAGAAATCCCATCTTTTTACAAAGATTATCCTGTAATCAGTGTATATTCTCTGGAGCTTAAGAGTGTAGAAAAAGGCGTGGGTATAAGCGTTAAATTGCCTAAGAGTGTTAAGTTCGTAAGCTGTAACTTCGTTACCGGTGGTAAGGTTGATGTTTACATAACAAACCCTGATACTATATTTGAAGATTATGCCATTCACCCTTGGTCCTCTGAAGATACTATTACCGTACATGCCCCTGAAGGCAGCACGGCACAGAAATATGTAGAAAAATCTAAAAAAGAATATCTTGTGTTTGAGCCTTGGGAAGAGGAAATAAATACCGATGCAGATGCAGTATATGAAGCACATCTTATATCGGATGCAAGCGCTGTAACTGAAGCGCATACACTGTCCTATGCGCTGAAGTTGGCAGAAAAGGTTCAGCAGAATGTAGCGGAATTATTAAAAACAAGCGATGCAAATGAATACTTATGGCTAAGCCGTATGCCCGGCTATGACATATCAGCGCCTAGCGCTGCTGCGGTGCTAAAAATTACTCAGCAGCAGTTTGATGAGCTTGCGCTATTGCTTGGCGGTAAGGACAATGTAGCAACCGGCTTTGCTACCATTGTAAACACACAGCACAACTTGCCATACGCTAAGGCTTCTGCAAAAACAACGTATAGCGATATGTTAAGCCCAAGCCCTGATGATAAATGCGCCATAGCGTTACTTGCATATGAAACGGATATAGTTTTGGTTGTTATTCAGGCGGACGGCAGCGCACAGGCGGCGCTAATATGTTCTGGTCCTAAAATAATAGAGATGTTATCTACTGAATACATACAGAAAATTGCTGCGCAGTATGGCATAACAGGCGGCGAGTGCAGCGTGTTTAAGGGTGAGGAGCTTTCTAATATTCTAAATAAATGAAGAAAACAATGATAATCTTGCCTGCTTAATATATAATTGCTATCCTATGTTTGTTAATGCTCAATTAGTAACTAGTTTATTTTGAATTTACTTAAATCATGTTAAGGGAGGTGGTAGCATTTGTTTGAACAATCGGGCTTTTTGGATTACTATCACCAAACGCTTAAGGAATGGGTAAGCGATGCGGTTATCCCGCAGGAAATTAAGGAGCAATATATATTTGAAAGCCTTATAAAACAGCAGGCAGGGCGCGAAATGTACTTTATTAGCCGCCTTTCAGACGGTAAGCGTGCAGTGCTTAGGATAACGGAAGAAGGATGGACTGATGAAATACAGGCAGAAAAAGAAATATTGCAAAGGCTTAATCATCCTGCTGTTCCAAAGCTCCTAGGTACATGGGAATACAAGGACCGCGGCTATCTTGTTAGGGAATGTTTCGATGGGGAGGATTTATTCACCCATGTGCGCAAGCACGGACCCATGAGCTTTGAAAGTATAATGGATACCGCCATAACCCTCTGCGATGTGCTTACATACCTGCATGAGCAAAACCCAGCGGTTATACATCGCGATATAAAGCCGGAAAACATAATACGCAGCCCTGAAAATGATATTAAACTTATAGACTTTGGTATAGCCCGCGCTTTTAAAGAGGATAAGGATACAGATACACAGGTTATTGGTACTAAGCCCTATATGGCGCCCGAGCAATTTGGCAGTGAGCAGAGTGATAACCGCGCTGATATATACGCGCTAGGTATGGTTATGCTGTTTCTTGGGGTTGGAAAACCTGACAGGCAGCTGCTAAAAACTGCTTACCCATATAAGTCTCTAGTACCTATAATTGAAAAGTGTATCAGAAAAGACCGTGACCAGCGTTACCGTACAGCCGCTCAATTAAAAAGGCGCATACTATGGGTGCGCCGGGGCATGACAAGAAAAACACTTAAAGTAGTAGGTATTATTCTGCTGATTGTTTCTACGCTTGTGCTGGGGCTAAATATAGGTAAGCAGAAAGGCTATAAGCAGGGTATAGATTATATAATGGATACGCCGGCTGAGCCAAGCAGGTCTTTCACACAGGAGGAACTTTTAGAGCCGTTAAAATTTGATAGCGAATACTTAAATTTGGCTGTACACAATATACTAAATAAAGATCTAAATGAAACCATATATAGAACAGAAGTGCACAGCCGCGTTAGCGATTTAAGGATATACGGTACCTATATACTGCACCCTTCCTTAGACGATGTCCTATTAAAAACTCATATTGGCAAAGACAGCGTGCGCTACACAACTAATACAGGCATTTGGATTGAAAGCAGGGGAGATATAAGCACAATAAATGAGATACCCAACATGTACTATTTAAGAAGGCTTGAGCTTGCGCGCCAGCACATATCGGACCTTAAGCCCCTTGAAGGCATGAAACTAACTAGGCTCAACTTAGCCGATAACTTTGTAGGAAACCTACTGCCAATAAAGGACATAGTATCCTTAACCTCGTTTGATATATGCCAAAACCCCGTTAGGGATTTATGGCCTATAAGCCGTCTTCTATCCCTTAAGGAGCTAGATATAAGCCAAACCCAAGTTACAGATTTAACTCCGCTTAAAGAGCTAACCAAGCTTGAAAGACTGTACTTAGCCTATTGCGATGTACAGGATATAAGCGTGCTTGCAGGGCTTTCAAACCTTAAAGAAGTGGATATAAGCAATACCAAAGTAAAAGACTTAAGCCCTCTATTACGGAGCGAAAATCCAATTACTGTATATTGCGAAGGTATTCCAGATGAAGTATTAGACAAAGTGCGAAATAAGCCCGATATAATATTGATTGATAACAGCGCTAAGTAAGCTAAAAAAACTAGCTATTAAGAATATTATTACAATGGCTCAAGATTGTTTTCAGAAAGCAGCTTTTGCGTAGCGTCAATATCATATCCATGGCTTATGGAGTATACCAATGCTGCGTCCCGTATCTTAAGCGGATAAAGTACGCCCTTTTTTAGGAACTTGAGAAGGCTCTGCGTTTCATCAAGGCTAAGCTTCATGGCAATAGCAAGGCGTATGTATAAATCTCTGTTGCGAGCGGTGCGTGTTCCGTTTAGAAGTTGAAAAGCGAGGTTGGCTTTATCGCTAAGCCCCGCGAGGTCTATCACTTGGCGGCGACCAAGTCCTCTCGCTTCAAGCAAGCTTGCAAAGTATGTGTTTACATTCTCCCTTGTAGTGTTGTCGTTCATGGATTCATTAAGCGTATCAAAATCCCGTACATTTTTTAGCTTCTGCTCCATATCCACGGTTTTAAAGGTGTTATTGTCGGTGCCTTTTGCAAAATCCGTCCAATCATCCTCGGAATCGCCAAGGGGCGTTAAGTCGTGCTGGTCAAGTAGCAGTTGGGTATCAATAAGCGAGTAACCATTCCTAAGTGAGTATATTATTGCGGCATCGCGCTTGCGCAGCGCGTATAGAGGACCTATGCCAAGGAAGCTAAGCATACTCTGCGTTTCCTCTACCGTAAGCCCTATGCCGAATGCCAGTTGTATATAATAATCCCGCCGCCCCAGCCTTTCGCCTTTAAGCATTTGGCGACCATAGTCCTTATCCAGATCCGCCCTGCGCACTACTTCGCTTGTTTGTAAACCATGGTTATCTAAAAGTCTAGAAAAATATTCTTTTACTGAATAGGATAAAAGTTGATTGCGTATGACATCAACACCCTGTTCAAAGCCTTCGCAATCCAGCAGTATGGACTGTGCCTGTAGTGTAAGGGAAGGAATAGCAGTAACATCAACAGTTTGGTTGTTCTGTTCATCGTACTGTTGCTGTTTCATGCTTGCACATCCCCCCCCTTGCCTGTATACAATGTAATATAACAAGTATAGCAAAATACTGTGCAATTTGCACGTTAATATTGTATGAGTTTCTGTTACAATAAGGATAGGAATCAATCCGATAAGAAGGAGGTATACCCATGAAATCAAGAAAAACTGCAATTTCAATTATGATTGTAATGGCTATGATTATAAGCCTTTCTGCACAAGCCATTACCATGACGAATTCTGAAATCAAATACCCTACTTTCCCTTGGCGGAACTATACATTAAATCTGGCAATCTTTTCTGATGAATATGACGAAATACAGAACGACAAGGACGATGTGAATATAGTGCTTAAATTTGAAAGCCTTTCAGGCGATGTAGCGCTTTCCGATATTGAAACATATTCAAAGGAGTTTTACCTTAGGGATAGTGAGGGTGTGGAGCATGGTCCTGTTTCAAGGCGTATGCGAGGGGTAAGTTTTGAGGGTGGAAAGTTTTCAATCCAAGAAAAACAAAAGGGTTTTGAACTGCTCTATAAACTTAAAGAAGGTAGTTGGCAGGATAAGTTAGATTTACTTGTAGGCGAAAAGGGTTTGACCGAGCGCATAATTGTAAGAATATTGCCAAGGACTGTTGAAGTTGGTGATACTGCAAAATCTGCAAGTGTTGATGAAAAAATTAAGAGTAGTGATGAAACAACGGCGGATACGGCTGAAAAGCCTGCTAATGATACACTGCTTCCGGGTTTAACTAGAGTTGCTGCTGATGATAAAAGCTTTGAGCAGGGTACAGAGCTTGCCAAAAAATATGGCGTAAAATATGAAGAAACAGACCGTTTCTATACGCCTAAATCCCCCCAGCCGCTTAATGCGTATATAGTTACACATTCTTTATGTCAATTAGGAATCACAAATGACGATATGTACTATGTTTCTGAAAAAGGCTTGTTACCACAAATAACCAATGAACTTACTAAGTGGGCAAATGATATTATGGACGAATCGCAAGGAGCGATACGCTTTGTAGGAAACCCGGATGATGCAGATATTTTGGTTACTGTACAGCAATCTTTTCCTTATTATGGTACTTATAGAGGAGGAGGTATAACTTCAAGGGGCTACTCTTGTCATCTTGCTCTATTTGCTACTAAATTAACCCCGCCATATAATAGTACTATGTTGTATATGGAAAATAATCCCGGGCAAACTGTAATGTTAACTGGCACGGAAAAGTTTTGGTTAAGGGCACCTTCTTTACCCGGTTCAGATGAGCTAATTCAATTTACTAACCATATAATTAGCTGGTATGGTTTTGATAAAAGGGCAGGGGATAGCGATGATGTGATTAATACCGTTCAAGAGGCGCTTATTAATCGCGGGCTTTTGGAAGAAGCAAGTGGTATATTGGACGATAACACCGTTGAAGCTATAAAAAAACTACAATTAGCAAAGGGAATAAATGCTGATGGAAAACTAAACCGTGAAACAATAATAGCTTTGTACTATGATGAAGACAAATAATATTTTTTGTTAGTTGTGTTTTAGATACTTGTCGCTTATGCATTCCATTTAGGCATCTTTTGTAGCATCTTAAAAACAAAACCCCTTGAAAGTATATACTTCAGGGGGCTTAGCGCTAATAAAAATTGGTGGTCGAGGTGACAGGATTTGAACCTGCGACCTTTTGGTCCCGAACCAAACGCGCTACCAAGCTGCGCTACACCTCGTGGAGCCAATAAAGGGACTCGAACCCTTGACCTACGGTTTACGAAACCGTTGCTCTACCAGCTGAGCTATATTGGCAAAGTCGCAGGTGATACTATAGCATGAGAACTATTTGTTGTCAAACAAAAGGCAGGTGAAAAATGGCAAGGATTGTACAGATTAAGGCTTAACAAAACTATATCTAAATACCTTAATTTTAAGCACAGGATAAATAGAACATATACTCCTATCGGCTTGACCTATAAGCCTTTGTTCCGTATAATACCGACGGAGAAAAGGGAGGTAATTTTATGCAGCAGGATAAAACTTTTTACATAACTACACCTATTTATTACCCTAGCGGTCAAATGCATATAGGGCATACATATACTACCGTTGCGGCGGATACTATGGCGCGCTTTAAAAAGCTTACAGGCTACAAAACATATTTTTTAACCGGTACAGATGAGCATGGTCAAAAGATAGAGCGCAAGGCGAAGGAAGCGGGGAAACATCCTCAGGAATATGTAGATGCAATAGTAGAGGATACTAAAAAGCTTTGGAAGCTTATGAATATTGAATACGATGATTTTATTCGCACTACCGATGAGCGCCACACTAAAATAGTACAGAAAATTTTTAGAAAGCTGTATGAGCAGGGGGATATATATAAAAGTGAGTACGAAGGGCAGTATTGCGCGCAGTGCGAAGCCTTTTGGACACAGACCCAGCTGATAGATCATTCCCTCTGTCCGGATTGCAATAGACCTACAGAGCTTGTAAAAGAGGAGAGCTATTTTTTTAGAACTAGCAAATATCAGGACTGGCTTATAGACTATATAGAAAAACATCCTGATTTTATTCAGCCTACTAGCCGTGCAAACGAAATGCTTAACAACTTTTTAAGACCCGGGCTTCAGGATTTATGCGTAAGCCGTACTTCTTTCTCTTGGGGTGTTCCTGTTGATTTTGACCCTAAACATGTTGTGTATGTTTGGATAGACGCGCTATCAAACTATATTACCGCGCTTGGTTATGGAACTGAAAACGATGAATTAATGCGCACATTCTGGCCTGCTAATGTACAGCTTGTAGGCAAGGAAATAGTGCGCTTTCATACTATATATTGGCCAATAATGCTTCACGCTCTTGGGCTGCCGCTTCCTAAACAGGTTTTCGCCCATGGCTGGCTGCTATTTGGCGATGACAAGATGAGCAAATCTAAAGGTAATGTTGCCTATCCGCAGCCAATAGTTGAAAGATACGGCTGCGACCCTTTACGCTATTACCTTATGCGGGAAATGCCTTTTGGCGCAGACGGTAATTATACCAATGAAGCGCTTGTAAACCGTATAAACGCGGATTTAGCTAATGACCTTGGCAACCTGCTAAGCCGCAGTATTGCTATGATAGAAAAATATTTTGATGGCATTTTACCATCACCTACTGAATATGAAGAGCTTGACAACAGCCTTATCGAGCAAATACTTGCCCTGCCTAAAAAGGTAGAGGTTGAGATGGACAAGCTTCAGTTTTCTAATGCTCTTATTGAAATATGGCATGTTATAGGAGAGCTCAACAAATATATAGATTTAACTACGCCTTGGATACTGGGAAGGGAAGAGAGCGGAAAGCCTAGGCTTAAGACGGTGCTATATATGCTGGCTGAAGGCTTGCGTTTTGTTGCGGTTGTATTGCAACCTTTTATGCCCAGCACCCCAAAACTTATGTTTGAGCAGCTAGGCGCTGATGAAAGCTCACTTCATACATGGGAATCGCTTTCAAAGTTTGGGGCTTTGCAGGGTGGAACCAAGGTTCAAAAGAAGGATGCTCTTTTCCCGCGCCTTGATGTAGATAAAGAGCTTGAGGAGCTTGCAAAGGCATCTGAAAAAATGTTTGAAGAGCCTGCTGAAGAAAAGAACGAAAAAGAAGTAAAACCTTTAATATCTATAGATGATTTTGATAAACTAAGCCTGCGTGTAGCTAGGGTATTAAGCTGTGAAAAGCTTGAAAAAAGCGATAAATTGCTTAAATTTACTCTGTCGCTTGGTGATGAAACGCGCACTGTCCTGTCCGGCATAGCAGAGCACTATAAGCCGGAGGAACTTTTAGGTAAAAAGCTTATTTTAATCACAAATCTTGAGCCGCGCAAAATAAGGGGAGTGCTATCAGAGGGAATGTTGCTCTCCGCGGCATCAGAGGGTGATAAAGAACTGTCATTACTTACTATTTTAGATGATGTGCCCGAAGGCTCATATATAAGCTGATGCTATTATTTGACAGCCATTGCCATTTAGAGGACGATAGATTTTCAGGCGACAGGGATGAAGTGATTTCCCGAATGAGGGAAACTGGAGTAGTTTGCTGTACATGCGCCGGAAGCGATATTAAGACATCTAAAGAAATTTTAAAGCTATCAAAACAGTATAGAGGCGTATACGCAGCATGTGGCGTACATCCGCATGAAGCAAAAAGCGTTGAAGCGGACTATTTGACTCAGCTTGATAGTATGCTCAAGCAAGATAAATGTGTTGCGCTTGGAGAAATAGGTCTTGATTACTACTACGACAATTCCCCGCGTATTTTGCAGGCGAAGGTTTTTATAGAGCAACTTAACCTTGCCGGCAAACGGGATATGCCTGTTATTATTCATGTGCGCGATGCGCATGGCGATGCTATTGATATACTAAAATCCCACAGAGATATACTTAAAGATGGCATAATGCATTGCTACTCTGGTAGTGTTGAAAGCGCAGAAATATATTTGGATTTGGGTCTATATATATCATTTGCGGGTCCTGTAACCTTTAAGAATGCAAAAAAGCTGCAGGAAGTAGCTAAATTTGTACCTATAGAAAGAATACTTATAGAAACCGATAGCCCATATCTGTCGCCCGAGCCTGTGCGCGGTAAGAGAAATGAGCCTGCGAATGTAGCGCATATATGCTCATTTATTGCTAAGTTGCGAAAGCTAGATGTAGAGGAATTTGCCGATGTTACATTCAAAAACACATGTAATGTATACAATATTGATATTAACACTGCTGAAATATTTGGCACATAATATTCATATTTTATTGAATATGTGTTATAATAGCATTTGTGTACTATTAGTAGGAGGGCGAAATGGAGGAAATAATACTTGCCTCGACATCTGAAAGGCGTTTCAAATTACTAGAGGACATGGGTATTTCTTATAAAGCAGTTGCTCCCGAAGCGGAAGAACATTCTTTTGATGACCCTGTTAAAACGGTTTCTCTAAACGCCCTTTACAAGGCTGAGGATGTTTTTTCTCGTTACCCAGATAGGCTGGTGCTATCTGCAGATACTATTGTATACCTTGATGGCAAAATAATAGGCAAGCCGCAGGATAGGGAAGATGCCTTTAATATGCTATCATTACTTCAAGGTAGGTGGCACAGCGTATACACTGGGGTTACAATTATTTCGCCTACAAATAAGGTACACGAAAGCTATTGTAAAACGGATGTGCATATGATGGCGCTTTCAAAAGGAGAGATAGAGTACTATATAAATACCGGTGAACCTATGGGCAAGGCCGGTGCTTATGCCTTGCAAGGCATAGGCGGAACTTTCGTTAGCGAAATCAGAGGTAGCTATTCAAATGTAATAGGGCTCCCAACTTCTTTGGTAAGACAGATGCTAAAAGACATAGGGTTTTTTGCATCGTTTTTTAATTAGGCAGGCATAGTGTATGGCAATTATTGCTCCTTCTCTAGGAATAGATTTAGGCTCATCAAATACCCTTGTTTATGTAAGCAAGAAGGCTATTTTGATTGATGAGCCTACTTTGCTTATAGTTTCAGGGGGAGCTAAGCGTACCTTAAAAGCGATAGGGCAGGATGCAAGGGCGCTTATAGGCCGTACAACAGGCGGGGATCTTGCTATTAGGCCTCTACAAGGGGGTACAATAAAAGAATACCGCATGACAGAAACCATACTCAGGTATTTTATGCGAAAAGCGATAGGCGCTTCACATATTATAAAGCCCGAGGTTTTTATTACTATACCCTGTCATGTTTCTCCTGTGGAATGTAGGGTGCTTAGGGAAGCGTGCGTCAGTGCTGGTGCAAGGAAAAACGCGGTTCATCTTATATCAAAGCCATTCGCCTCTGCTTTGGGTACAGGATTGCCTGTATTTGAAGCTGAAGGCAGCCTTGTTGTTGATGTGGGCGGCGGAACCACTGAAGTTGCATTAATAAGTTGCGGTGGTACAGCGGCGAGCAGGTCTATAAAGCTTGGCGGTATTAAGATGGACGAAGCAATAATAGATATGATACGAAACGATTATAAGATGCTTATTGGCGACAGCCTCGCTGAAAACCTCAAAATTGACTATGGTACAGCGATGCCGCTAAAACAGGATAAGCATGTCAGCATACGCGGAAGGGATCTTGTTACTTCACTCCCTCAGGTATCAGAAATTCCGGTTTCTAAAATATACGAAGCTTTAAGTGCAATATGCGAAGAGATTGTAAATACAATAATATCTGTACTTGAAAAGGCGCCGCCAGAGCTTTCAGCTGATGTACTCCGTAAGGGCGTATTTTTAATGGGTGGCGCTGCTCAGTTGTTCGGGCTTGACCATCTTATAGCAGACAAGCTGCAGTTACCGGTAACTTTAGCTAAAAATCCCACTCTTTGTGCGGTTAGCGGTCTTGGAAAGCTGACTGAAAACCCCGAACTGCTTTCAAGGATAGGCAGTTCAAGCATAATGCAAAGCGAGGATATATAATGCCCTCCACCAAGAAGAAGCGTAAACAGCTTAAGCGTGAGAGAAAACGCCTTGAGAGGGGAGAGCGCATACGCAGAATAGTTGGCTATGTAATTATATCTGTGCTTGTGTTTACTATAGTTATTATGATTGCATCACAATTTTTCCCTGAAATGACCGTGCTGGATACCCCTCGCCGCATAGTATCAAGGGTAATAACGCCTGTTCAAAAGGCTTTTTCAGGTGCTACTGATACTGTTGCAACATACTTAAGAAAGCTTAAATACCGCAGTACGCTTGAGGAAGAATATATTAAACTTAAGGAAAAGGTTGACGAATTAACCGATAGAGCTATGCGGGTTGAAGCATTGGAGTATCAGCTTGCACAGTTTGCTGACCTTGATGATGAAATCGTTAGAAATCCAAGGCTTGATGGGGTAAAGGCAAAGGTGATATCACGTAATTCGGATAACTATAGTTTTACCCTAGGTATAGATATAGGTACAAATCAAGGCATAAAGGATTATATGGCTGTTGCAGTTCCCGGCGCGCTTATTGGTTATACATACGATGTAAAGCCCAATAGTTGTTTGGTTAAGTGTATAGTGGATTCAGATTGCAGCATTTCAGCCTTGATAGAATCCAGCAGGGATCAAGGTACTTTACAGGGAACGCTATCAATAAACGGAATGTATGAGTGCCGTATGTACTACCTTTCTTTTTCAACTTTGCCCCGTCCCGGTGATAGGGTGGTTACTTCAGGTGTTGGTATGGAGTTCCCTAAGGGTATTCCAATTGGCTATGTAAGGGAGAGTACAAGGGGACTCGATGCCAACAAGCAGTATATAGTCGTAGACCCTATTGCGGATTTTGACCATATAGAATATGTAATCGTATATAGGTATACTCCCACTGTTGCAGAGGCTGCGGATAACAGAGGGGCAATGACTGAGGCAACGTTTATACCGCTTCCAAGCAAGTTTCCCATGTCTACATTTATAGGTCAAAAGACTGCCCTTACGCCTAGCCCAAGCCCAAGTCCCTCTCCAAGCCCCACACCACAGCTTGAAGAAACTCCGGAGCCTAGCGTAACCCCGGTTTTGAGCGATGATGTATCCTATAATGATTATATTCCTTCAAAGGAAACAGAGCAGATAGATGAAGAAGAAACAAGCCCAACACCATCTCCCGAGCCTACAGCCACTTTCTCGGTTGAACAGATGACGGTAGAGGACGATTAGATGTCCGGAATATCTACATATAGAGATAAAAAAGTGCGTAGACTTTATGTAACTAGGCCTATAAAAGCTGTGTTTCTTGTATTGTTGTTTTACCTTTTACAAAGTTGCGTTATGCCGTATTTTAGAGTAGGTGGTGTTATAGGCAACCTCAACCTAGCTTTAATCGCAATACTAACTGTGTCCCTTGGAAAAAAATATGCATTTGTAAGCGCTGCGATGGTTGGTATAATAATGGAATCCGTTGAAAGGAATATGCAATCCTTTTACATAATAATATATCCGACGCTGGCGCTAATATTTGCACAACTATTTTCTGATATGAGCGAAATTAAACGTGAGATAAGGCGGATAAGGGTAAAAAGTGATGAGCAGAATAAAAAGATAGACACACTAAAAAGACGCAGTAAATGGCTTAAGTTTTTCAGAGCTTCCCCTGCTGATGACATAAATCCGCATATACGTATATTGCTAAATGCAGTCAGTCTTCAGACGGCATATGAACTTATTATGATTATTATGGTAATATTAAATGGTGTGAATATTACTTGGAGCCACCTGTTAAATGCTATTAAGACCATAAGCTATACGGCTTTTTTATCGCTTCTAATGTTTCCTGTGCGGTATTTCCTTGGCATGTACCATAAAAAGGCAGTAAAAGATGTTGGGGATGACTATGAGCAGTATGAACTATCGCCTCAAGATTTACAGGGAATAGCCATAATACCCGAGATGCCGGAAGCGGATAGCCTTGCCGGTTTTGAGATGCGTATGAATGAAGGTGTTGAAAAAATCAACATTTCGGGTGATAATGATAATAAGGATGGCGATGAGCCTGATGATAAGACTCAGGAAACTGATGATAATGAGAAACATGAAAATTCTATTAAAGACGATAAGTCCGTTGATGATAATACTGATGAAACCAGCAGCGAAGAATAACAAAAAGGTGATAGAGAATGCAGATTGAAAAGAATATTAGCCGTAGATTTATAGCATTTGTGCTTGCTGTAATTCTATGCTTTTCTGTAATTATAGCGGGTTTATACAATTTGCAGGTGCTAAGCGCTGATAAATACCAACAGGATGCAGGTAGTAAAAGCGTAAAAACTCTTCGTCTTACAGGAAAGCGCGGTATGATTACCGATGTGGATTCTGTTGTGCTTGCAATGAGTGAAGATATATTCAATGTAACTTTCCAGCGCAATATGAGGCAGAATACAAGGGAGGACTATAAGGCGTTTACCAACTCTATTTTAGATACCATAGACATAATAGAAAAATATGGGGGAAAAGTAGAGCTTAAATTCGTTATTGAAAGAGATCCTGATACAAATGAATGGGTGTTTAACTTTGGAAAAGGTGTGTCTGAAAAGGCACTAGAGATACGCTCAAACCAGTGGCATGATAACCATTATATGCCAAAGAGCAACCCTAAGTATGATACCGCTGAAAAGTGCTACAATCATTTAGTAGAGCTTTACGATTTGCAGGATAGAGGGCTGTCAGAAGAAAGGATTCTGCAAGTTCTGGCTATATATTCGGAAATGCAGATGAACCTATATAACTCTGTACCCATAGTTATAGCTGAGGATATACCCTTTGCAGCCGTAAGTGAAATTACGGGCAGAAAAATGATGCTTCCGGGTATAGATATAGAAATAGGTGAAAAACGCGTCTATCCTCGTGGTACAATGGCATCGCAAGTTGTTGGCTATGTTGGTAAAATAAGCGACGCTGATAATTATTATGAGCAGCTTAAGCCTCTTGGCTATGCCCTTAACGATATAATAGGCAAAGAAGGCATAGAAAAGAGCATGGAAAACTGGCTTACGCCTAATATTACAAGTAGGCAGGGAAGCCGTGTTATGGAGAGGGATAACCTAGGTAGGCTCACTAGGCAGATTTCCTATACTCCACCAAGCAACGGAAACAATATTAAGCTTACTATAAATGCTGCGTATCAGCAGATAGCTGAGCAAGCGATAGCATATAATGTAGCAAACACTCGCAAAGTACAGGAAAAAAAGCTCGTCAGCATGGATTGGCTTGAAAAATATAGGGATAGGCTTGAAACTAGAGATTTTGATAAATATCCCATGCGCCTGGCGGAAAAAGGCGCAATGATGGTGGTGGATGTAAACACCGGAAGGGTGCTTGCAATGGCTCAGTACCCGAATTATGATTCAAATGCTCTAACCGCAGGCGGAGCTGCTGCAATACCCTATTTGGCAGACGATAGAAACATGATGCGTAATCTATGCATACAGGAAAGAGCAGAGCCGGGTTCCATATTTAAGATGGTAACGGCACTTGCGGCTCTTACTAATGGAGTTCTTACGGTTGATGAACAGATAAGCGACTTAGGGGCATATACAAGGTTTACCAATGTTGAAGAAGATGCTCCTGTTTGCTGGATTACAAAAAATGCCAGATGGAAACACGCTAACCAAACCATAATACAGGGTATAAGAAACTCATGTAACTATTTCTTCTATGAGATTACAGGTAGGCTATACGGGGATACCGGCAGCAACCGCCTATATAAATATGCCGCTAAAATGGGGCTTACCACAAAGACGGGTCTGCAACTTCCCAATGAAATAAGGAGTATAGTAGGTAATCAAACTTCTTTGTATGATCCTGAAACTGAACTTCAGTACCAAGAAACTTCAGTACCTATACTTGTTGCAGCTTCTATAAAAAAGCATCTTAATAATGTGGCTGCAAGCTATGGTATTTCATACCAAGAGGAAAGCCTTGATAGATGTATTAAAAGGCTTATGGATATGGCGATTGAAACACATTCTGATAAATGGGTTGAAGCTATGCGTCCTATACTAATGGAAGAGCTTAATATGACGCGCGACATGGTGTATAAGCGCGCTATAATGACCGATCTTTGGGTATACCTTAACGATATTAAATGGGGCGGTTTAATGGAAGTACAGATGGGTATAGGACAGTCAATAACGCTGCTTACGCCTGCTGCGGCATCTCGCTACGCAATGTCAATAGCCAATGGGGGTAATGTATACAACCTTTCGATAGTGGATTCTGTTGTATCTCCAGAGGGCGAAATACTTAACAAATATGAGCCCTCGCTTGCAGGGGTGTTAGAAGGTGCCGAAGCATATCTTCCATATATACGTGAAGGTATGAAAGGCGTTGTTGACGCCGACCAAGGCGGTACTGCAGGTAGATATTTTTCAAGATGGAAGTATAAGGATGATGTTTGGGCAAAGACCGGTACTTCACAGATTACCATAGGGGGCGTTCAGCTTGATGTGGAAAATAACGGTTGGTTTATAGCTTTAGCTCCATTTGACACACCTGCAGAGATTGCAATAGTAACGCTTATTCCAAACGGATATTCGGGCGGTGAAACTGTACATGCTACTAAGGAATTTCTCACTTGGTGGATGGATAACAAGACTAAGAAGCCAACAGATATCCAAGTTGTACCCGGCAATGAGCTAATGCCTTAAGGAAATGTTATGGATAGTAAGGTTTGGGTTATAGCTTCAGGTAAAGGCGGTGTAGGTAAATCTACTCTGGTTTCTGTGCTATCAGTAATTTTTGCTGAAAAGACAATGAAAACACTAGTAATAGATGCGGATATAGGTCTTCGCAACCTTGATTTGCTATTGGGTCTTCAGGATAAGATACTTTATGAATTATATGATTTTGTAAATGGACGCTGTACTATTGAGGATGCGCTTGTTGTACATTCGGATTATCCAAATTTAAAATTGCTTACAGTAGGTCAGGAAGCAAGGGAAGATGACTTTAATGCTGAGGAGCTTAAGATGATAATTGAAACATTAAAAAGTGATTTTGATATTATACTTATTGACTCTCCAACAGGCATTGGAAAGGGTTTTCAAAACCTTCTTGACTTATATGATGAATGTATTTTGGTTAGTACTCCTGATGTGGTGTCGCTCAGAGATGTTGAAAAAACCGCAAGTGTAATAAACTCTAAGCGCAGAACCAGCCCATATCTTGTGATAAACAGAGTAGATTTAACCTCTGAAAGTGCGGAAAAAATTGCTCAAGCGCTTGATATTTGTCTTTTAGGAGCTATACCTGAAAGTAGAAAAATGCATGATACAATGTTGTCAGGTGCACCTGTAACTAAATGTGGTGACAGCGCGGTGATTGAAGCGCTAAATATAATTGCATCAAGAATGCGAGGGAAAGAAGCACCCGCTAAACTTGAAGAAAATAATAGTCTTTTTAATAAAATTATGCGAATTTTTAAAGGTGGTGCATAAATAATGTCAAACCAAGAGAGCACAGGTAGGTCAAAACCTTTTTTTGACTGGGGTTTACTATTGCTTATGTATATTATGATGCTTTTGGGCGTGCTTTTCATATCAGTAGCTACATATAATCCCTCTGTTAGTGCGGATTTGCCTCTTATAAATAAAATCATGAGTTCTGAATCCGGAAGATGGCAGGCGATTTTTACTATAGCTTCGCCTGTTGCTGTGTGGTTTGTTGTTTCAATTCCATATGAGCGTATTAAGCCCTTTGTGCAAGTGTTTTATTACATTATTATGTTTCTGCTTGTGCTTGTTATAGGCACATCGTCAATACGAAATGTAAGCGCATGGTTTAGGCTGACTTTGGGTCGTATGTTTCAGCCTAGTGAATTTGCTAAATTAGCCATGATCTTAATGCTTGCCCGCAGTATTTCATCGGTTGAAAAGCCAATGGGTACTTTCAAAAATGTAGTTAAGCTAATTGGCACTTTTCTTGTACCGGCATCATTAACACTGCTTCAGGGTGAGGCGGGTACAGTTATCGTTATGGCGGTAATTTTCTATGTGATGTTATATTTTGGCGGTGCGGACTGGAAATGGCTTTTAGGGCTTGCAATTGTTGCGGCTATCGCAATTGGGCTCGTTTTTGGCTATGGTATAATTAGCGGTTCTGAGGATTATCGTCTTCTAAGAATACTATCCTTTATAGACCCTAAAAAGTATGCCCAGAGTGCGGGTCTTCAGATACTAAACTCCCAAGAGGCAATAGGCTCAGGCGGGCTTAATGGTATAGGTTTTTTTATTACAGGTTCTCACAGCCAACTTAACTTTGTGCCTGAGGACTGGACAGACTTTGTTTTTGCCACTATTGGTGAAGCGGTAGGCTTCATTGGATGTGTAGCTATAATCGTTCTATACTTTTTAATTATAATTCGTATGTTATATCTTGCGCGCTATACCGCAGACGAGTTTGGAAGGCTAATAATAATTGGTGTTATGGCTATGATGTTCTTCCATGTATTTCAAAACATAGCAATGACTATAGGCATAATGCCCATAACCGGCATACCCCTTCCTTTCTTAAGTTATGGTGGCTCAAACTTGCTTACCAATGTAGTGGGTGTATCGCTGGTACTAAATGTAACAAAAAATAGGAGCGTAGCCGTTTCAAGTTCGTCCATAAATGTAGCGCTGCTTAACCCTATTTCGAGCAAGCGCCGCAAGAAAAAGAAAAAGGTGTATGTGAATACTTCCGAGGAAGGGTGAAATTAATACCTTGCAGATATTATTACTACATAGTATAATCCGTGGGCTTACCTATGGTAAAGTAATTGTAATAAGGGGGAATTATTATGGGATTTATTAAATGTCCAAGGTGCGATCTTAATTACATGAAAGATACGGATAAATATTGTGCGATTTGCCTAAGAGAACTTAGGGGAGAGGAGCAGGTAGATGAAATAGAGCTATGCTCCGTCTGTGGTGAAAGCCCTGCTATGCCTGGTAAGGACATGTGCCTTTTTTGCCTTAGGGAATTAAATGCACAAAACAACAAGCTAAATAGCGATGAAGAAGATGAAGAAGATGTCGAATTAGAAGAAGACGATGATATAGAGCTTGATGACGAAGTTGATGATATAGACGAAATAGATGACGAAGTTTTGAATGATGCACTCTCCCTTGATGAACTGGCTGAAGATGAGGACGAAGACGATTACATTGATGAGGATTAAAATTGCAGGAAAACTGTAAGCGCATATTTGCCATTGCTGACTTGCATCTACCGGGTGAAAAAGATAAGTCGATGGATATATTCGGGCCTCATTGGGAAGGACATTTTGAAAAGATTAAGGCAGATTGGGCTTTAAAGGTTGATGATGAAGATATAGTGCTTATACCAGGTGATATATCTTGGGCTATGACTCTTGAAGGCGCTTTAGAGGACTTATTTTCTATAGGAGAATTACCAGGCTATAAGGTATTGCTTAGAGGAAATCATGATTATTGGTGGTCCTCAATATCAAAGTTGCGAAGCGTGCTACCTGATAAGATGTATGCAGTACAGAATGATGCATTGCTGATTGGTGATTATGTAATATGCGGCTCAAGGGGCTGGGCTATTACAGAGGGCGAAACGGCTGAGGCTGATAAAAAAATATATGAAAGAGAGCTTATGCGCATGGAGATGTCGCTAAATAGGGCATGTGCCATAAGTGGGGGTAGAAAAATGGTGGCTATGATACATTTTCCGCCACTGGATATATGTGGTGATGATACGCCTTTTACTACCTTGTTTGAAAAATATGGCGTGTCATGTGTGGTGTATGGGCATTTGCATGATAGAGGAACATCAAGCGCTTTTTATGGTATGAAAAATGGAATATTTTATCAACTAGTTTCATGCGATTATTTGGGATTTAGATTGTTTGAGCTCGATGTTTGCTAAATTATATATGGTAAAGTTTATGTATTAGCTAAATAAGGGTATAAGTTAAATAGCGATTTGATTTGATTGACAGCTTATTTGATAGGCTGTTTTTTTGTTCGCAAAAACAGAACAAAGTTCTAAATAATATGAGAATATCTAAAGAAAACGTATACCAAAAATACAAAATAGCGATGAAGACAAAAACTTTCATTTTGTTTTATGTATTTTATCAGATTGTGTGTTCTTATTGATTGGAAAAAACAAACCGAAGTACGCAAAGGGATTAAAAAATAGACCAAAATAGCTTTTTGTTTCTATTGACCTTGGTGGTGATAAGTGTTATTTTGTGTCATGAAATGGATTATAAATGGAGATTGGTGGGTGAACTAGGTGGATCAAAAAAATAGCACAATTAACAGTGGTTCATCTAGTGATGAAAATCTAAAGTCTGTGGCTGTTAATAACTTACAGCTAAATGGCGCATTTTGGCACAGCATAGATAACAAAGGCAGAGTGATAATTCCCCAATTCTTCAGAGACCAGCTTCAAGACGGCATAATAGTAAGCGTAAACACTGCACAGGACAGCATAGCGATATATCCAACGGAAATATGGAATGAAAGGGTGGAAATGCTAAGCCGACTTGTGGAAAAGAAACGCTCGCTAGAGCCGATACTATCAAGGTTTTCTATGCTATCGTATCCAAATTGCAATTTTGATCAACAGGGAAGGGTGCTTATACCGGCGCTGCTTAGGGATATGTATCTTAAGGATACATCCTCTGTAAGGGTATCGGGGGCGTTTGACCATATACGCATAGTATCTGAAGAAAACGCTAGGGAAGAAGATGAGCGCTTCGGTTCAGAGAGCATAAACATTTTAGATTTAATTAGTGAAATTCAATCTGAGGACTAAGGAGGTAAACCATGTCACAAGTACAGATGAGGACATATCCGCGTTATATAAAAACCGGAGTTGAATTAATGGCAAAAAATATGCGTATTGGAGTGCGTGGAGCTGTAAGCCTCCCCGATGGTGAAACCTTTACCAACGATGGCGCAAGGCAGGTTTTTATTGCTTGTGAAACAGCGCTGCAAAAAACGGATAAGCGTATCAGCAAATTATTAGCGTTTTTTATAGTCCTTAGTGTTATTATATTTAGCTTATTCAATATTTTTATGCGTATGGATACACTTGGGGCTTTAGAAGCGGAAATATGCGAACTGGAGGATAGGTATATAGAGCTTTGCAAACAGACGGAAACAGAACAGGTTGAAGTTGACAAAAAGCTTGATTCATCGTATATTTGCAAGCGTGCTTCACAGGATCTTGGTATGATAAGAGCGGTTGATGATGTTACAGTAATACAGATAAGTGCACCGCTTACAAGATCAGCAGTTTTCGGTGCTTCCGGTCTATATGCGGGCTTAGGCGGTATGTAATATTTTGGAGGAATGAATGCTACTTTCTATATTAGCAGATGCTGCAAAAGAATATCTTATTGATATAAATGGCGAATGTCAGATTAATGCCCTCTCGCAGGATAGCCGTGAAAAAAAAGAGGGCGCTCTTTTCTTTTGCGTTCGCGGAAGCCGGTTTGATGCCCATGACTTTGCAGAAGATGCTATTAAAAACGGCGCTGTTGCGCTAGTAGTAGAAAGAAAGCTTGAACATATTAATGTCCCTCAGGTAATTGTGTCCGATGTACGGGCTGCTATGGGCTTAATGGCGTCTAAATTCTTTGGAGACCCTGCCAGTAAGCTTAAAATAGTTGGTATTACAGGTACCAAAGGCAAAACAACCACCAGTTATTTTGTAAAATCGATTCTGGATGCTGCCGGTATAAAAAATGGCGTTATAGGCACTACGGGCAGCATAGTTGGCGATGAAAAACTCGAAGCTAAGCTTACAACGCCAGACCCTATAGATCTACACCGTATGCTAAGCTATATGTTTAAAATGGGTGCAGAGGTAGTGTGCATGGAAGTGTCTGCACATGCTATAGACATGAAGCGCATTACAGGTATTCAATTTGAAGCTGCATGTTATACAAACTTTTCTCAAGACCATTTAGATTACTTTGACAATATGCAGACATATTTTGATACGAAAAAACGCTTTATCACATCAGAGCAGGTTAAAAACCTTGCAATAAATGCTGATGATAAATCCAGTGATACTATAATGTCAGAGTTAAAAGTACCTTTTAGCAGCTATGGTATAAGCGCAAATGCGGATATATTTGCGCGAGATATTGAAATTAATGATGAGGGCGTAAGTTTTATGCTTTCGCTGTGGAACGAGCAGTGGTACCCTGTGCATATTAATATGATGGGTACATTTAATGTGTATAATTCTCTGGCTGCAACAGCAATAAGCCTTATACTTGGAATCAAGCCTGAATTTATTGTAAAAGGCATTGAAAATGTTAGAGTTGTACCCGGTAGAGCAGAGGTGCTTGAAACCTCAACACCATATAAAGTAATTCTGGATTACTCTCATTCACCTGCAGCGCTCGAAAATATACTTCGTGCAGTAAAAAGCTTTACAAAGCACAATCTCATACTGCTTTTTGGCTGTGGCGGTGATAGAGACCATCAAAAACGCCCTATAATGGGCAATATTGCCGGTAAACTTGCTGATTTTACTATTATCACTAGCGACAACCCTCGCACGGAAGAGCCGATGAAGATAATCCGTGAGATAGAAGATGGCATTAAAAGCACCGAAGGTAAATATGTACTTATTGAAAACCGTAGGGAAGCTATACGCTATGCCCTTGAAATATCTAAGGAAGGTGATGTAGTAATCCTCGCCGGTAAAGGCGATGAAACATATCAGGAAATACAGGGGCAGAAACACTATTTTAACGAGAAAAACATAGTATCTGAAATCCTGTACGAGAAAAAACAGTCGAAACAGGTGTCCGGTAATGCCTAAAGTAAACCCTAAAATATCATCAAAGCCGCTTGCCGAAAAAACTCTGCTCATAGTTGGGGCGGGGAAGAGTGGTAAAGCGGCTGCAAATCTTGCGCTGAAAGCGGGCGCTGATATTGTGCTTTACGATGATAATGAGGGTTCTATAACAAACTTTAAGGAAAGCTTAGAGGAAAAGTATATAGATAGGGTTTCTTTCTGTATTGCAGATACAAAGAAAATTGATTTTATTAAAATAAGCCTTGCTGTTTTAAGCCCCGGGTTTCCATCTAACGCTCCAATAATATCTGAAGCTGAAAAGTATAATATTCCACTCATTAGCGAGCTTAGCTTCGGCGCTGGTTTTTTGCCTTGTAAATCTGTTGCAATAACGGGTACAAATGGGAAAACAACGACAACTATGCTAACCGGAAATATGTTTGTGAACGCTGGCTTTGTAACACATGTATGTGGGAATATAGGTTATCCGGTATCACTTTGCGCTGTTTCAGCGCAAGAAGAGGATATGGCGGTAATTGAAGTTTCTTCATTTCAACTTGAAAGAATAGGCGAATTTCATCCGATTATCGCTGCGGTGCTAAACATATCCGCCGACCATCTAGATAGGCACGGCAGTATGGAAAAATACATCAACTTGAAAAAGCGCATTTCTGAAAATATGGATTCCTCAGATGCGCTTATACTAAATATAAATGATAAAAACTGTCTAAGCTTTTCTAAAAATGCAAAGCCTAATGTATACTGGTTTTCGTCGACTGGAGAGGTTGAAAGAGGAGCATATCTATCTGAAGACAAGCTTTTTATAAGCGATAATGGCAATAAACAGTTAATTTGTCCCGTAGAAGAGGTACGGCTTTTAGGTTCGCATAATATAGAAAATGCGCTTGTTGCCTCGCTTATTGCCTACTTACGCAATATACCCTTTCCTGTAATAAGATACACATTGCGAAGCTTTGCCGGAGCAGAGCATAGGATGGAGCTAGTAGGTGAAGTATCAGGGGTTACATTTATTAACGATAGTAAGGCTACAAACCCTGATTCTACAATAAAAGCGGTAAATGCAATGCGTTCTCCTACTATACTCATAGTTGGCGGATACGATAAGCAAACCCCTTTTGATGATATGGCGAATAGTATATCGGCATCACGTGTTTATCAAGTAATTCTTACAGGCGAGACATCTTATAAGATTGCCGAATCCTTAAAGGAAACAGGGTTTACAGATTATATAATAGTTGATAGCCTTCCAAATGCTGTAAAGGAGGCTATGGCTTTCGCTTCAAAGGGCGATGTTGTTTTGTTCTCACCTGCCTGTTCATCTTTTGATAAATTTAAAAGCTATGAACATAGGGGTGAAGTGTTTAAGAACATCGTAAAAGATTTAGATGTCGGACGCTGATTTTATAAAACACAGCATGGTTCCGCCTTCAGGGGGAAACGGCGCTCCGCCGCAGATACCTTTTGAGCCTTCAAATGAGGATAATCAGCCTACAATAAGTCCTAGGTTAAAACTTGCAGTGCAGATTATAAGCATACTGGTGATAACAGTAAGTATAGCTTTTATACTTAAGGACACTGTTTTTACAATAAACAATGTAGCTGTGGTTGGAAATACTAATATTCCTAATGAAATCATACTATCATCAGCCGGAATAAACAGTTCCAGTAATTATTTTAACATTAATGAAGAGGAAATAGCTAAAAATATAGACAGCAACCGTTACTTAAAATACCTAAGTATGGAAAAGCGCTTTCCAAACGGATTGACTATATATGTAAAAGAGAGAATACCTGCAGCTTGCATAAACTATATAGGCATAATGTATATTTTAGCAGATGATGGAGTGGTGCTAGAAACTACAAAGCGCAGCGATATTACAGGTGGACTGGTATCCATTACAGGGCTTGATATACAGAACATTCGTGTTGGTAGTTTACCCGAGGTTAGAAAAATTGACAAGCTTGCAAGCTGCATAGACCTACTGCGGGAGCTTATAGAGCAGGGCGTAATAAATAATGTATCACTAATAAGCTTTACCGATACTAATATATATTTAAGCCTTAGAGATAATTATACTATTAACCTAGGAGATGGAAATTATCTGCGTGCAAAGATAGGTACAGCTAGAGGAGTGCTTATAGAACTTAGGAAACAGAACTTAAATAATGGCATTATAGAGGCGACTAAGCCGGGGGAAGCAACTTTTAGACCTGAAAAATGAACAAATTTCTTAAAGTGCTTGATATATTTCAATAAAAAGGTTAAAATATAGCAACAAATGAGCTTATGCGTTTTTCATACCATTGTCTGGTATGGTATAGTACAGAAATGAGGATGAGTAGTCGATGAGGAGCACAGTCACCGTTGTTGAATTTGGCACAAGCAAGATAGTTGCACTGATTGCCGAGGTGAGCACGAGGCAACGCTGTGATATCATTGGTGCTGGAAACGCCTCTTATGATGGATATTCACAGGCGCATTGGAATAATCCGGCACGGGTGAACGATGCCTTGCAAGCTGCCATTAAAAAGGCCGAAGAACAGGCTAAAACCACAGTAAAGGACATATATTGTGGTGTGCCCGGTCAATTTTCAAAGGTATTTACAGTTGAATCAAAGGTAGAGCTTCAAGGAGCGGATCCGCGTGTTACTGCTAGGGATATTGAAACGCTTTTTGATTTAGCCGATAACGATGTTCAAAATTTACCTGGTCTACCTATACACAGAAGCCCCGCGTGGTTCGTGGTTGATGATGGTAAGCGCACGCTGGAGCCGCTTAATCTTCACGGTAATGAGCTTCGTGCTCTTATATCTTATGTTAAAGCGGACCAGTTTTTCATAGCGGATATTTCCGAGAGACTTCGCGGAATCGGTAAAAATCCTTTCGGGTTTTTCTCAACACCCATGGGTTCAGCAATACTGTATATTTCAAACGAAGAAAGGGACCGTACATCCGTACTTATAGATATAGGCTATCTTAACACCGAGGTTATGATAGTGCAGGGTGATACTATTATACATATGAATGTATTACCCCTTGGCGGCGGCCATATGTCGGCGGATCTTGCTTATGGGCTTGATATACCGCTTGACAGCGCTGAACAGATAAAGCGTAGTTTTATTTTTGGAAGCCAAAATAATCAAACGGCTTTTGAAATTACCGGTGCAAACGGTGTAACGCAGAATTTTGAGCGTAGCGAAGTAGAATCTAAACTAATGCCACGGGTGGATGAGATATGCGAAGCCATAGACCAAGCAATAAAGGATAGCGGAATACGCCTTGGTAATTGGTCCAGCATATATTTAACCGGTGGCGGTCTTGCGATAAATAAGGGTGGCAGGGAATATTTAAGCGATAAGCTCGGAAGACCTGTTAGGGAACTGCCCCGTAAAGCCGTTAAACTTTCAAGCCCTATATATGCTAGCGCATTAGGCTTGCTTGATTTGATTATAGATACCCGCATTGAAGCTGCCGCTTCATCAGGCGGGATTAAAGCTTTCTTTAGAAGGCTTTTTGGAGGCTGATATGGCTAGAAAACGAGTTGGAGGAAAGGATAATATGTTAGAGTTACAGATTGATACAAGCCCACAGGAGAGTTTTGCTTCAATCAAAGTTGTAGGTTGTGGCGGTGGTGGAGCCAATGCCGTAAACCGTATGATAGACGCTGGTATGAAAGGTGTTGAGTTTATTGTTATCAATACTGATAGGCAGGCGCTTAATACTTCAAAGGCAACAACCAAAATACAAATAGGCGAAAAGCTAACTAAGGGGCTTGGTGCAGGCGCAATACCTGAAATTGGCAGGCAAGCTGCTGAAGAAAGCCGCGAGGATATTGCCCAAGTGCTTAAAGGCTCTGACCTAGTGTTTGTTACTGCCGGTATGGGTGGTGGAACAGGTACCGGTGCGGCTCCTATAGTTGCAGATATTGCAAGGGATTTAAACTGTCTTACTATTGCAGTTGTAACAAAACCTTTCCAGTTTGAGGGTAAACAGCGTATGCGTAATGCTGAAAATGGCATAAATGACCTTAAGCAGTTTGTAGATACCCTTGTTGTTATCCCTAACGATAGGCTTTTGCAGGTAGTAAGCAAGGGAACAAGTATGCTTGAAGCCTTTAGAGTAGCTGATGATGTACTGCGCCAAGGTATTCAAGGTATATCCGACCTTATAGCCCTGCCCTCAACCATAAACCTTGACTTCGCTGATGTAAAAACCATAATGGAATCAGGCGGTATGGCGCATATAGGCATAGGCACAGCCAAGGGTGAAAACCGTATGGTAGAGGCGGCGAAGAACGCCATTTCAAGCCCGCTTCTTGAAACCAAGATAGACGGAGCGCGTGCGGTGCTTATCAATATTACCGGTGGCGAAGAGATGGGCATGATAGAAATTAACGAAGCGGCAAGCCTTATACATGAAGCTGCCGATAGTGATGCAAATATCATATTCGGTGCCGGAATTGATAATGAACTTAAAGACGCGGTGCGTATAACCGTTATAGCGACCGGTTTTGAAAAATCATCCTTCCCTCTTAAGGATGCAAGGAAGAAAACCACCACAAGAGTTGGCTCGGTTTCATACGGCACTACTGGCTATAACCCATATGAAAGCCGCCCAGCGGTTCCAGAGCCGGAAGAAGTATACGAAGCTCCTCAGGTGCCTATGATGTATGAGCAGGAGCAAAATCTGTTCCCGTCGTCTTCACGACCTGCAGCACAGCCGTATGCCGGTTTTCAGCAGCCGGGCGCATACCAGCAACCGGTACCCGCTCCTTATGCTCAGCAGCGCAGCCCTCAGCAGGGACCGGCAATGCCCCAGCAAGCTCAGCCAAGTATGCAGCCCCAGCAGCAACAGCCCAAGATGAGCGAGAAGGATGACCTTGGCGTGCCCGCATATCTTCGTAGGAAGTAGTTTTTAACCTAAATTTAAAATAATGCCGTGAGCAATACGCGGCATTTTTGCGTTTTGATAAGTATAAAACACAGGAATATGCTTATTTTTCATCTCTGTTGTGTATGTTGAAAGGGTCATATGGTTTATAAACTGCGGTTCTATCACTCTTTATGACTTGCTTTTTATAATATGTGCAGTAGATTATTCTTATGCAAGAGCCGAGAAAAATGAGCACAAGAGCAGTACTTGTAAGCGTTTTAAATAAATCAGGAAATATAAGCGTTTCAACAAGGTGAGATAGCAAAAAAAGTGCTACGCTAAATGCTATATTAACTACTATTACAAGGGGCTTATTTCTACCTAACAGGGCTATTGTTCCGCTTAAAACACATAGAAGTAAAAAGGCGGGTCTTTCAAATGTTTTCCAGTCTACATATGATATTGCGCGCGAAAAGGGCACTTTTTCACCTATCCACATTTTGAAGAACATACCCAAAGGGCGTATCATAGCATCTATACGAACCAAAAGTTCATATCCGGTAATAATTATAAGCGCTAACGCTCCCCAGAAAAGCATACGCCTGCCAATGTTATTCGCAGTTAAAATATTTTCACCCCCTTAGGCTTATGTATATAAGTTTAGTTACAGTTTCAATATATGTCAAGGACGATAATTATTACTTTTTTGTGTATTTGTGCTACAATTAGTGTAGCTACAATTAAGGAGGATTTGTTTATTGCGGCTTCAAAAATATTTGGCGCATAGTGGCATCGCAAGTAGGCGAAAAGCCGAAGAATATATACGCAAAGGCTATGTTCAGGTGAACGGACAAACGGTTAGGGAAATGGGCATAGTGGTTCAGGAGGGCGATATAGTTTCATTCAGAGGAGAAGTAGTCAAACTAGAGGATAAGAAATATTATATACTCTATAACAAACCACGAGGTGAAGTATGTACCGCTTCCGATCCAGAGGGAAGACCTACCGTGCTTGATAAGTTCAAGGGGTTAAATGTGCGCCTCTACCCCGCTGGCAGGCTGGATTTAGACAGCGAAGGTCTGCTTATACTAACCAACGATGGTGAATTTGCAAAGCGTGTAACACACCCACGTTATGGAATAATAAAGTCCTATATAGTTCAGACGACAGATGTCCTTTCAAAAAGTAAAATCGACGCATTAAGGCAGGGAGTACATATGGATAATACAAAAGTTATCCCCGTGAAGCTACGTGTACTAAGCCAAAATGAAAGCGGACAAACGCTGCTTATATCTATCAGGGAAGGGCGTAACAGGCAAATTCGTAGAATGCTTGAATCTGTTGGTACAAAGGTAAAGCACCTTAAACGAATACAGTGTGGGAAACTGCGCCTTGGAAAACTCCCTATAGGTTTATGGAGAGAGCTTACAAATGATGAATTAAACTATTTTATGGAAAGCTAATTATTTATTAGTTAGATTTATTGTTTTGTTTATTGTATTCGTCAAGACGTTTCATAGCAAGCGAAAGTAAAGCTTGCTTATCATTATTTTCAAAACCGTTTATAACCCTATCAAGCAGGTAATTTAACGTTTCACCAAGGAAAGGGCCTGGATTAAAGCCGTTCTCTATAAGCGTGCGCCCGTCTATGTTAAGGTCATTTAATGTAAGGCAGGCGCCGCTGTTTATTAGTTCCTCCGCCCTATTTACAAGCGCATCATGGCTAGTAACACGCTCAGCCACATGGGGGGCATGCGCTAGAAGATCCGCCCTTTGCACATGCATTAGATTAAAGAAAGTTTCAGTCCCAAGTTTTGAAATCCAATATTGTAGGTTGTCAGGACCTATTCTATCATCATGGTGATCAACGAGCAGGCATACTTCATCCGTCAGCGCCTTACTTTGTTTGAGCGTCTCCATTGTTTCCCTTGCAATGCGGACGCTTACTTGTTGATGTCCTCTAAAATGAGTTGTGCCATCAGGGTCATATGTTACGGTATGTGGCTTTCCGCTATCATGAAACAGTATTGCCCATCTTACGGCAAGTTCACTTGGTGTTTTGTCCAGTGCGTAGAGTGTATGCTCCCATACATCATAGCTGTGAAAGACGCTGCGTTGTGGGCAGCGATACATAGGTTCAAGCAAGGGCAGCACCTCAAATAGAATACGCGGGAACTGGAAAAAGACTTCTGCTGGTCTAGTGCCTACCATAAGTTTATTAAGCTCTGAAGCTATTCTCTCAGCGCTAATACGCTTTAGCAAATTCTTCTTTTCGTACATAGCAAAGGCTGCTGCTTTTTCAACGGAAAAAGAAAATGTGCTAGCAAAACGTAAGGCTCTAAGTATTCTAAGCGCATCTTCCGTAAAACGCATGGCAGGTGAACCTATACAGCGGATAATTTTTTTATCGCAGTCTTCCCTACCGCCGAACAAATCTATAGTTCCGCTGTAAGGATGCCACGCGAGGGCATTCATGGTAAAATCTCGTCTTTTTAAGTCCTCAGCGAGGCTACGGGTAAAGCTTACATATTCGGGGTGCCTGTTATCTTGATAAGGACCATCTTTGCGGTAGGTTGTTATCTCTATTTGCACATTGTTCAAGATAACTCCAACTGTACCATGCTCTTTACCAACTTCTACTCTTTTTTCATTAGGAAAGCAGTTTATTATCTCATCCGGATATGCGCTTGTGCAAATATCAAAATCATGCGGGGGTATGCCAAGGTAATCATCCCGAACGCAGCCGCCAACAAGATATGCCTCGTGCCCCGCATCATTCAAACGCTGCAGAGCTTCAAGCACTTCGCCCGGAATAGAAAAACGCATTAACTACCTCCAATTTATTCAATAAGAAGATGATACAAGACGCGCAATTTCTTGTCAAGCAACATAAAGCGTGTTACAATTAAATGCGATTTTTAGGGAGGTAAACAATGGATGCAGCAAGCGCTGTACTTAGGGCTAGGCGTATTTTAAGTGAAGCAACGCCACTTAATATAGATTGCGGGAAAACTTGTCTTAGTGCCTGTTGTGTTTCAAGCGAAGCAGGAGATGGTATGTTTCTTTTCCCTGAAGAAAAACATATCTATGATGAATATATTTCGGGTTTTGAAATATTAAAGGTAACATACCCCTTTGAAGCTGATATGCTAATATGCAGCGCTTATTGCGATAGAAAATACAGACCATTAGCATGTATGTTTTTCCCTGTTATTCCCTATATAAGAATGTATAACGGTAAAGCTTCTAGAGGAATAATGCTCGATACCAGAGCTTGGCCGGTATGCCCGCTTATGCAAAGTGGTATGAATGCTTTTGCTTCGGAATTTATCAATGCTTGCAAGATGGCGGCTATGACACTCTTTGAAAGCGAAGAACATAGTAATTTTGTATACAATCTCACTGAATATATAGATGGCTATAAAAGTTTTGAGGACCTCTCATGATCTGGCAAAGGGCATTTTGTGATTATGAACAGTCTAACTTTAAAGGACCTGGCGGTTTACTTGTAAATGGCGATGCTTTAAGCCTTTCTTTTGATATATACTACGGAAAAATACAGTGTATATACTTAGACCCTCCATCTATTTCGGATAAATCTCCTGTGCTTAGAATGCCTATAGGCAAAAAGGGATGGGAGATGGGAGAGCTTTATTTAGAACAACCAGCCTACGAGAATTATAATATAAATTCGCTGGAGGATTATACAGCTTTCCTGCGCTCAATATTAAAGCTTTCATACAAATTGCTTTCTGATAGTGGTTCCCTTTTTTTCCATATAGATAATGGCTTTTCATATCAGGCAAGGCAAATAGTTGAGGAGGTGTTCGGAACTGATAATTTCATAAACGAAATTATTTGGCATTACAAGTCCGGCGGGGCGGCGAAAAGGTTTTTCGGCAGAAGGCACGAAACCATACTCTACTATTCTAAAAATCATAAAAAACGCTACTTTAACATATATAGCGTGCCAAGTGGCAAAAAAAGGGATAGTAAAAATCATTTAAAAAGACATACTGATTTTACCGGAAAGAGCTACAGAACACTGAAATCCGGAGAAAAGAAATATATATATTATGATGACGCACCTACTTATCCAAGTGATGTATGGGATGACATAAGCCAGATTACTGCGAGAAGCAGAGAATATACAGGCTTTGATAGCCAAAAACCTGAAGCACTAATTGAGAGGATTATCCTATCTACTACAAAAGAGGGAGATTATTTTGCGGATTTGATGTGCGGCTCCGGTTCATCACTGGTTGCAGCATCAAATAATAAGCGACAGTTTATTGGAGCAGATATAAGCCCTCATGCTATTTCGGTTTCAAGAAAAAGGTTATATGAGCATAGAGTAAAAGTATTGGCGCCACTTATGCAGGATAGCGCAATGCTAGATGCTTCGGTGCTTCCCGGTATAGGGTTTTATGATGTCAGTCTAAATTCCTATACTGTAAGCGCTGATGATACTATGCGCATTACGGATGCTTATGGTATTATAAGCCTTGCACCGCTTGATTTGGTTGATCAGTGGTACGCGGGCTTAATTAGAAACAAGGTGTTTTATTCCTTTGCCGCATCTGTGCGTACAAAGGAAGAGCCGAGGCTTTTGCGCAAGCTTCAGGTACCGCTCCTAAAGGGTGAGGTGGCGATAATGGTAATAGATATATTCGGAAGGCGGAGCCTATGGAAAAGCTCTTAATTGCTTTATAGTGGTAAATAAATGGTGCCAAAGTGGTAATTAATGCTGATTTATATTATAATTACTGTGTAAAGTGGGGAAATGCTTTTAATGGAGGTGGAGTAATATGGCTACAGTTGAGGATATCGGAATAGATTTAGGGTCTACAAATGTACTCATATATGCAAAGGATAGGGGTATTGTGCTTAATGAGCCAGCTATGCTTGCCTTTGACTATGATGCCAGAAATGTAATCGCCATAGGTACCGATGCCTACAAAATACTAGGTAGGGAACCCAGTCATATAGAAGTGGTGCGTCCGCTACAGTCTGCTGTAATACGCGATTTTGATATGTTAAATATAATGCTTAACCACTTTATAACACTGGTTATAGGCAAGCGCTTTATTTCAAGGCCAAGAGCTGTGCTTTCGATTTCATGTATGGCAAATGAAATTGAAAAAAGACAGCTTAACCTTGCTATGCTGGAAGCAGGCGCACGCCGCACTACACTTTTGCCAAGACCGCTTGCGGCTGCCATAGGCGCTGGCATTAATGTTTTACCTCATGTTGGACATCTAGTTGTTGATATTGGTGGGGCAAATACCCATGCGGCTGCCATAGCTTCAGGCGAAATTATGGCAGAGAGCGCTGAAATAAATGGTGGAGATGCCTTTACTGAGGCTATAATACGCTATGTACGCCTTAAATATAGCTTACTCATAGGCTTTAAGACCGCAGAAGATGTAAAATGCGCTGTAGGCAATTTAAAAGAAATAGGGGAAACGGAGGTTACTATACCTGTCGCCGGAAGGAGTTTAGTAACAGGTTTACCTAAGCAAATTTCGCTCTCTCCATCGGAAATTACTGAAGCCTTAAACGAGCCTAAGCGTAACTTTATTGAAGCGCTTATAGGGGTTATAGAACACCTGCCTGCACAGCTTGCAAACGATGTGTTTGATAATGGAATAGTGTTAACCGGTGGGGGCGCAAATTTAAAGGGCTTAAGGCTGGTTATGGAAGAAGAACTTAAAGCTCCCTGCTTTGTGGCGGATCACCCTCAAGAAGCTGTTGCCTCAGGCTGCGGATATGTACTTGAAAGACCGCAGGAACTATCTATGTTCCTTGGGGATAAAAGAAGCAAGTAGTTATTTTAATAGAAACCAAATAAAAAAAGCCCGCGCAAGGGCTTTTAATGCATACAGCTTAAGCTTCTTTCGCTTCAAGCATTTCTTTTATTGAGAACTTCGGAAGGGCGCGTTGAACCTTGCCGCTACGCAAGCAACGTGTGCATACATTTATACGCTTAGGGCTGTTGTTTACAACAGCGCGCACAGATTGTATATTAGGTGCCCAAATTCTACGCGACTTACGGTTGGAATGGCTTACTTTGTTGCCGCTTAAGGTACCTTTTTTGCATATTTCACAGTACTTTCCCATATCTACACCTCCTGCGGTTGAATTAACATAATTACACGGCGCATAACGCCAGCCGAAATATTCTATCACAGCTTTGTTTTATTTGCAAATAATTTTTTTTGGTTTTTCTCCAACTTTGCGGAGTGATATTCCCATCAACAGCTTGCAGCTAAAGTATATATATTGTAGAATATGCGGGTATGTCAGGTTTGTTTGAAAAGTTGTACAAGGTAGTTGAAGGTTCTTACTGTGATATAGTAGCCCCTAAGAGTATTTTGGTTGCAGTATCTGGTGGGGCAGATTCAGTTGCTCTGTTATTATTATTGCATAAGTTATCGCTAAAAAAAGGTATATACCTTGTGTGTTGTCATGTACACCATGGACTTAGGAAAACTGCAGATAGAGATGCAATATATGTTCAAAGGTTATGTGAGGAGCTTCGGATTCCATTTGTACTTAAAAAAGTCGAAATAAACACAGATTCTAATATAGAGGCACAAGCTAGGGCTGCCCGATATGATGCTTTAAATAGTGTTATGTTAAAAAACAACATAGATGTTATTGCAACCGGTCATCATATGCAGGATCAGGCTGAAACTGTTTTGCTGCACTTGATGTATGGGAGCGGAAGCGTCGGGCTTTCGGGAATGCATGAATACCAAAATAAAATCTGGAGACCGCTGCTTAGCATTAAACCAGATGAGATACATGCATTTTTACATCAAGAGGGCGTAGAATATTGTTTTGACGAAACCAATGATGATGAATCATACATGCGAAATGCAATACGCAAAACCTTGATACCAGATATGCTCAAGCTTTATCCTAAGGCAGTTGAAAGTATGTATCGCTGTGCAAGTATAATAAGGGATGAAGCTATTGCGTGGCAGGAGTATGCGGATGTTTGGCTTAATCAAAACGGTTTTTTCTTAAATGGCGTTAATTGGATTTGGCGTAGCATATTTAATGGCGAGAATATAGCGTTAAAGCGCCATATTATAAGGGCATTATTTAATAAAGTAAGCGATGCCGAGCTTTCATTTGAGCAGGTAGAAAACTTTCGCAAAATAATTGAAAGCGATAGGGCAAATGTTTTTCATACTGTTAGAGCTGATATAAATGCATATATAACAAAAGAGCGCATTCATTTGTATGATTACAATGTCAATTGGGATATAGGTACTATTGGATATGCAGACTATGAAGGCGAATTTGGGGATGGAGTATTTACTCAGGCGCTTGATGCTGATAAAATAGCGGGGTCTGTTCTTCGTTTTAGAAGAGCGGGCGATAGGATACACCCCCTTGGGGCAAAGGGTAGTCAATCCTTAAAACAGTACATGATAGATAGAAAAATCGATATGCCTTTTCGTGATATATGGCCGCTTTTGGCTAAAGGAAACGAAATTCTATGGGTTATAGGATATGGTGTTTCTCAAAATGCGTCTATCAGTGAACTAACACAAAATATTGTTATGGCAAAATATGATTTTATACTGCCTGACGGCAATTCAAAAAAGGGAGAGAAAAAGAAATGAAACAAAACACGCTTCTAAAGGATATTGAGCGCATTTTATATACTGAGGAAGAAATAGCTTTGGCGGTGGATAGAATAGCTAAACAGATTACAGAAGATTATTCTGGCAAGTCGCCCGTTTTTATATGTATATTAAAGGGTGCAGCGGTGTTTTTTACAGATTTAATAAGAAGAGTTGACTTACCTCTCTCTATAGATTTTATGGCGATTTCAAGTTATGGTAGCAGCACTAAGACTTCCGGTGTTGTTCGCATATTAAAAGACCTCGATGAAAGCGTTGAGGGTAAAGATGTAATAATAGTTGAGGATATTATAGATACGGGTCTTACACTTTCATATATTAAAAATACACTCCTTCAAAGGAAGGCGAGTTCAATAAGGATAGCCACTCTCCTTGATAAACCGGAGCGCAGAAAAACTGAGCTTGAAATAGATTATAAGGGACTTGTTATTCCAAATGAATTTGTCGTAGGCTATGGGCTTGACTATGATGAAAAATATAGAAACCTATCTTCAATAGGGGTATTAAAGCCTTCAATATATATGAATGAATAATTATAATTGCATAAAATCTGTTTTGCGTGGTACAATTAAACTAACTTTACAAGGAGGACTTTAATTTGCAAAATTCTCGCCGTGGGGCATTCGGATATATAGTAATGATACTAGCATTTATATTTCTTGCAGTAATAATGTCAGACAGCATGAAAATGCCTGTGAATAAAATTTCATATCCGGAACTGTTGCAAAAACTCAGAAATGATGAAGTTGATAGGGTTTCTATACGCGGAAACCATTTGGTGGGGCGCAATAAAGTAAGCATAATAGCTCTGCGCGATTATCCTGGCAGGTACGATTTTGAAACCACAATAGGTCCTGATTTTTATAATACCGTGCTTACCATGTACGCTAATAAAAACAATATCCCTGTGGATAATGTAAGTGTAGATGATTTAAATTTTAAAATTGACTATATGCCGCCTGTTCAAACGCCTTGGTATTTGGAACTGTTGCCATTTGTTCTTCCAATGCTGCTTGTTATGGCATTTTGGTATTTTATGCTCAAACAGCAGGGTGGTGGCGGTAAGGTGATGAATTTTGGTAAAAGCCAAGCCAACCTTGCGGATCCTAGCAAAAACAAAATTACATTTGAAGATGTTGCTGGAGCAGACGAAGAAAAGGAAGAACTAAAAGAAATAGTTGATTTTCTTAAGAGCCCCAAAAAATATATTGAACTTGGCGCTAGAATACCAAAGGGAGTATTGCTTGTGGGTCCTCCCGGTACCGGTAAAACCTTGCTTGCTAAGGCTGTGGCGGGTGAAGCTAAGGTACCCTTTTATACCATAAGCGGTTCCGATTTTGTTGAGATGTTTGTAGGCGTTGGCGCGAGCAGAGTTAGAGATCTATTTGAGCAAGCAAAACGCACTGCGCCTAGCATAGTATTTATAGACGAGATAGATGCAGTCGGTCGCCACAGGGGAGCTGGCCTTGGAGGCGGTCATGACGAGCGGGAGCAGACGCTAAATCAGCTTCTGGTTGAGATGGATGGTTTTACAACCAACGAAGGCGTAATTGTAATGGCTGCCACCAACCGTCGTGATATTTTAGACCCAGCACTATTACGTCCCGGTAGATTTGACAGGCAAGTTACCGTACACTATCCGGACATTGACGGACGCATTGCCATATTAAAGGTGCACTCAAAAGGCAAGCCGCTTGCTGATGATGTAGATTTAGAAAACATCGCTAAACGCACACCGTTCTCAACAGGCGCCGATCTAGAAAACATAATGAACGAAGGCGCTATAATAGCTGCTCGTAACAAGGATAAAAAAATAAACCAGGAATACCTTATTGAGGCGGTAGAGCGCGTACAGATGGGTCCTGAAAAGAAAAGCCATAAGGTGTTGGATGAGGATAAGCGTATAGTCGCCTATCACGAGGCTGGTCACGCGATAGTTGGGCATTACTTGCCTTTGTGTGATGAGGTACATACTGTAACTATAGTACCAAGAGGGCAAGCGGGTGGTTTTACATTATCTCTTCCCGAAAAAGAGTATGACATGCAAAGCAGAAGCAGATTACTTCAGATGATTTCAATGATGCTAGGCGGTCATGCTTCTAATAAGCTTATTGAAAAGGATATATATACAGGCGCGCAGTCCGACCTTAAGCGCGCAACCGACATAGTGCGCCATATGATTACAAAGCTTGGAATGAGTGAAGAAATTGGCACTGTCTATCTAGGTAGTGACCAAGAAGTATTTGTAGGGATGGAATTTGGCCAGTCTAGGGAGTTTAGTGAAGAAGTAGCTGCGAAAATAGACAATGAAATATCCAAAACTTTAAGTGAATGCTATAAAGTAGCTATGGATACTCTAAAAGAACATATAGATGAGCTACACGGGCTTGCCAACCTGTTAATAGAAAAAGAAACTGTAAACCGTGAAGATTTTATTGCCTTTCTTGATACTTATAAAGAGCCTGAAATGGCGAACGACGCTGAATAATTTCTGAGGTTACTAAATGCGGGTTGATTTTCATATTCATACAAGCGCTTCTGATGGTACGCTTGAGCCTGCGAGTATCTTTTCTATGGCGAAAGGATTAAATTTAGATGGATTAGCCATTACAGACCACGATACGGTAGGGGCTGTCGCGGCTTCAAAAAAAATAGCCAAAGAACTTGATATGCTCTGCATATCCGGTCTTGAGCTTAGTTGTAATGAAGATGGAACAAGTATACATGTGCTTGCGTATGGTGTTGATTATAATAGCCAAAAATTACTTTCGTATTTATCTCATTACCGAAATGGTAAATTACTAAGGCTAAATAACATATTAAACAAGCTGTCTATACTTGGTCTTCCAATAACTGCTGATGAACTAGGAGCTGATATAAAAAATCCCAATCGCGTGCACATTGCAAAAGTTATGGTTAGGAAAAATTATGTTAAAAACAAAAGACAAGCGTTTAATGAATATCTAGGCGAGGGAAAGAAGGCCTACTCAACATACGAAAAGCCATCCGCATCTGATGGTATTAAGTTTCTAAGCGAAATTGGAGCTATTACAGTAATTGCTCATCCTAGTCTTATTAAACTTCCTAGGGAAGAGATTATTACACAAATAACAAAGTGGAAAACTTTGGGATTAGGCGGGATAGAGGCTTATCATCCTTCACACAGTTGTTCTGAAAACGCATTTTGGCATTCAATAGCACGCTCCAATGGTTTGTTAGTAACCGGTGGAAGCGATTTTCATTGCAATATCACAACAAGCGAAAACCATGGATATTTGGGGCAGATGTTACCTATGTGGCCATCTGCCAAGCAGGATACTGATACAATTTTGCAGTTTATCAAAGAGGAGGCCTATCTGTGAACGAAAACCAAAATCCTTACAGAGGGGAAATGACTTCTCAATATATATACAGGGGACAACAGAGGCAAGCGCCGGCTCAAAACCGGCATTATTACGCCAATAAAAATCCCATGAATGTAAAGCCTAAAAATGTTCCAAAAAATAATAAATTTTCAACAGGAAAGTCTAATAGACCCATAAAGTCCCAAAATAAAAGATGGTTCCCTAAGCTAATTATAGTATTGCTAATAATTTTGTTGCTTGCTGTTGGGGCGTACTATGGCTTACAAAAATTACGTGAAAACAAAGTCGCAGCTGAAATAGCGCCCTATGAAGGCGTGTATGGCGCTGAGATATATATAAATGATGTACCTATCGCAGGTCTTACCCCTGCACAAGCCTTAGAAGCTGTTTCTGCGAAGATGTACGAAAGAGTGCAAGCGTGGCAGCTGGATTTGACATTTAATGACTGGAAGTTCTATACCCTAAGTTATGGTACACTAGGTATAGATTATTCGGAGAGTATATTATATCCTTACCTCAACGAAGCTTGGGCGCTAACCCATACCGGTGATGTATATATGCGTAAGCAGGCTATTTTGGATAGGCAAAATAATCCATATATAGTATACACTACCAAGCAGGAGTTTAATGATTCTAATTTGAATGATATTCTCGTGCAAATAGCAAATTCTATATATAAAGAACCTATTGATGCAATGCTTATTCAGTTTAGACCCGATGATGCAAATCCATTTTTAATTAGGGAAGAACAAGTAGGCATGAGCCTTGATGTGGAAAGCACAAAACAAAAAATCCTTGAAATGGCTGCCTCAGGTGTTGGCGGAAAGTTTGAAATTGAACCCTCTATAATACAACCTAAAATAACTAAGGCGCAGATTGAGCAGAAAGTGGTTTTACGCGCTGAAGCCAGCACTGCTATTAGTAAGTATTCAACAGATAATCGTAACAATAATATAAGGATATCCCTAGCTAAAATAAACGGCACAATACTTGAGCCGGGAGAAACGCTAAGTTTTAATAAAGTGGTTGGTCCAAGGACAATAAAAGCCGGTTTCTTTGAAGCCGATGAAATGGTAAAAGGGGATCTTGTTACTGGAGTTGGCGGTGGAGTATGCCAATCCAGTTCTACGCTCTATCAGGTGGCGCTTAAAGCCGGTATGGGCATAACTGATAGGGATATACACTCCGCACCTGTAAACTATACTGAAAAAGGTCTTGATGCAACGGTTTATCTGAGCCGAGATAGAAATATAGATTTTAAGTTTAAGAATACATCTTCCTCAAGGATTTATCTAACCGCGCATGTAATAAAAGGAAGCGGCAAAAACAGTCTTATATGTAGAATACGCATATACGGTGAATCGCTCGGCGATGGTGTAATATATAAGCTCAAATCTGTTACGGATCAGGTTTTACAAACTGATGAAATAGTGTATGTGCCCGATAAAGATCAGGAGTTTGTTGTATATAAGGATGAAACCAAGCTTAAAAGAAAAGCTGAGGACGGCTATATAGTATCAACATATTTAAGAAAATATCAAAATGGAAACCTTATTGAAGAAAACTTAATAAGCCGAGACGAATATAAACCAAGACCTGCTGAGTATTGGCAAGGAACTACTTATAGATGATTTAAGATATTGAAAAAATATACAGAATATGCTATTCTTTATGCATGAGGAGTTGAGGTAATGCAGTCATATTTTATATTTGCAAATCCGTATAAGCCCGAAACTGTAACGGTGGCAAGTAAGCTGCTGCATACCCTTAAAGAATATAATACGAATGTATATCTTGAGCCTTGGCTGTATAGCAAAATTAATATAGGGCAGGCGCTCAAATTTGAAGATATAAGCAGCAACATTTCTGCAATTATATCCCTTGGCGGCGATGGTACGCTGCTTAGAAGTGTACCAATAGCTGCTGAAAACAATGTGCCGATACTTGGCATAAATTTAGGGCACATAGGCTTTCTGATGGAGGCTGAGATGCAGCAGCTATCCGATGTTGCAAAAAGGCTTATATCGGGTGATTTTGAAATAGAAAAGCGTATGCTGCTTGAGGCTGTAATTAATAAGGACAAAAAATATCTCCTGCTTAATGACATTGCCTTTACGCGCGGTAACAATCCAAGCAGCATAGTGATGTCTGTAAAGGCTGATGATGAAACGGTTTTTAATATACATGGCGATGGAGTGTTGGTATCAACTCCGACCGGTACTACAGGATACGGTATTTCAGCCGGTGGACCTGTGATATCCCCTTGGCTAGAATGTATAGCAATAATTCCTGTATGTTCTCATGTATTGCATCAGCGGCCGGTAGTGCTTCCGGATAATCAAGTAATACATATAAGCACAAATGTTCCACCTTTTGGAAGATCCTATCAGATAGTGATAGATGGTCAAATATCTCTTGAAATTGAAGAAAGCGTAGACATAGCTATTAAAAGGGCTAAGGAAATGGTTTCCTTCATTCGTTTTTCAAAGCAGCGTTTTCTGACAAGGTTGCATGAAAAACAGATGGAATGGAATGCAAAATGAAAGGGGTGTATCTATGAAAAACGCACGACAGGCAATGATACTTAATTTGGTGAACGAAAGAGAGATAAGAACGCAGGAAGAGTTAGCAGAAATATTGAGGGAACAGGGTGTAAATGTAACGCAGGCAACTGTTTCACGCGATATAAAAGAGCTAAGGTTACTTAAAATACTTTCTCCATCCGGTGGGTATCGTTATGCAACATCGGAGCAAGCGGAACACGGTATATCAGAGCGCTTTGTACGCCTATTTACCGATTCAGTGCTATCAATTGAGAGCGCGGGTAATATCGTGGTTATTAGAACGCTATCTGGCGCTGCGGCGGTTGCCGGGGAAGCGATAGACGGTATGCGCTGGGAAGAGATATTAGGCAGCATATCAGGCGACAACACTATTTTTGTGGTCGTTAGAACACCAGAGGAAGCCACATTAGTCGTTAATAAGTTTAAGGAAATACTGCATTAATTAAGGGCTTAAAGTGTTAACGCAACTGCTAATAAGAAATTTAGCCATTATAGAGGAGCTTGAGCTGCCCTTTTACGGGGGCTTAACTGTGCTATCCGGGGAAACGGGCGCGGGCAAATCTATAGTTGTTGATGCGGTTTCTTTAGTGCTTGGCGCTAGAGCAGATAAAAGCTTAATACGCTCAGGGGAGGATAAGGCTTATGTAGAAGCCATGTTTTCCATAGAGCAAAATGCTGCTGTTAAACAGTTGATGTTTGAACAGGGCTTTGAAAATGATGAAATAATAGTGTTATCACGCGAAATATATCAGAGCGGCAGAAGCGTATGCAGAATAAACGGAACAATGGTTACTCTTCAGGCGCTTAAAGATATTGCTTCAAACCTTATGGAAATCCACGGTCAACATGAACATCAGGCACTTATGGCTGAGGCAAACCATATAAAATTTCTTGATGCCATGGGTGAGGCGGCACATCAGGAATTATTGCTATCCGTTTCAGAGCTTTCAGAAGAATGTAACAACAAGCGTAAAGAGCTTCAAAAGCTTGTTGATGCGCAGAGTTTTAGGGCTGAGCGCCTTGAAATTTTAACAAAACAAAAGGCTGAAATTGAAAATGCTAAACTTCGCATAGGCGAAGAAGAAGAGCTATCCCGCATAAAGGAAACGCTTAAAAATAAGGATAAAATAATACGCTTGTTAAATATGGCAAACGAAATATTGTTTTCTTCAGATTCTGCAGCAGTGCCTGCTTTTTTTGACGCAATGCAGGCGCTATATTCTATCTCTGCGCTAGATAATAAGTTTGAAGAATTGTACAAGCGTATGAACTCACTTTACTATGAAGCTGAAGATTTGCAATATACTATAAACGAAATGCAAAACGCAGTAAGCACTGAAGATATGAGCCTTGAAGAAGTTGAAACAAGGCTTGATGCTATAAGAAGACTTGAGTTCAAATACGGCATCTCCATTGAAGAGGTACTAAATAAGCTTGAAAGCATAAAAGAAGAAATAAACATATACAGCTCTCTTGATGAAGAAATAGAAACATTACAGATTGAACTTAATAAAAAAGAAAAACAGTATTTTGAAGCCGCGCAAAAGCTTTCAAACTCAAGGATAGAGCTTGCGGAAACAGTGAGAAATAGGATAGAAGATGAGCTGTTTCAGCTTAATATGAAAGCTGCTAAGTTCTTTATAGATATTAATACCGATAAATCAAAAATAAGCGCTCAAGGTTTTGATAGCGTGAGTTTTAAAATCGCTCCTAATATAGGAGAGGAAGCAAAACATTTAAGCAAAACTGCATCAGGCGGGGAGCTGTCTCGTATAATGCTTGCAATAAAAGCTTCTGCTGCTGATAAAAACATGATATCAGGTATGGTGTTTGATGAGATAGATACCGGCATTTCCGGAGAAACCGCTAGAGTAGTTGCGGAAAAGATGTGGGATATCGCCGCATACAGGCAGGTAATAGCGGTAACGCATTTGCAGCAAATAGCGACAATGGCATCAAAACAGATAATTGTAAAAAAGCTTGAAGAAAGCGGAAGAACGCTCACCACTGCACATTATATGACATATGATGAAAGAATAAATGAAATAGCCAGAATGCTTGGCGAAACCAAGACTGAATCAGGCAGCGCAAAGGCGCACGCAAAGCTTATGCTTGATGAAGCTAGCGAGTATAGAAAAAAACATGCAAAAAAATTTGATTGATATTTCTTGCTGCGTTATAATACCTGAGGAATTCAAAAGACTAGGGAGGACAGAAACAATGACAGGAAAATTACACATATTCGACCATCCTTTAATACAGCATAAGCTTGGAATGATGCGTGATAAGAATACCGGCACCAAGGAATTTAGGGAGCTTTTAGATGAAATATCTATGCTTATGGTATTCGAAACAACACGTGATTTACCTACTGAAGAGGTGAATGTTGAAACTCCTCTTGGCTGGACAAAGACACGTATGTTATCCGGTATGCCTATAGGCATAATACCGATACTTAGAGCTGGGCTTGGAATGGTGGATGGAATACAGCGCCTAATACCTAATGCAAAGGTAGGACATATAGGTCTATATCGCGATCCGGATACTCTGCAGCCGGTTGAATATTACTGTAAACTCCCTGCGGATTCCGAGCATCGTTATCTTTATGTGCTGGATCCTATGCTTGCAACCGGTGGTTCAGCATCTGCTGCGATAAGTTTTATTAAAAAGAGGAACTGTACTAATATAAGTTTAGTTAGTATAATAGCCGCGCCTGAAGGTATTGAGCGTATGCAAAAGGACCATCCTGATGTGAACATATATGTTGCTGCCTGCGACGAAAAGTTAAACGAACACGGATACATAGTGCCTGGTCTTGGAGATGCCGGGGATAGGCTGTTTGGAACCAAATAACAAAGAAGAAAGGTACTATAATGGAAATTAAATCTAATATATTTTATTGTGGAGTACAGAATCCTAAGCTGCGTGTTTTTGATATTATAATGGAAACGCCCTATGGTACTAGCTATAATGCCTATGTAGTAAAGGGCGATGAAGAAACAGCACTTATTGAAACTGCAAAGGATTCATATTGGGAAGAGTATTGCAGCAAAGTAAACGAAATTACTCCTATAGATAAGGTAAAGTATCTAATAGTAAACCACACCGAGCCAGATCATGCGGGCTCTATCGCATCTTTGCTTGATGTAAATCCCGATATTACAATTGTAGGCAGCAGTAGTGCACTTCAGTTTTTAACATTTATAGTAAACAAGCCCTTTAATAAAATGGTTGTTAAAAAGGGTGATGTGCTTGATCTTGGCGGTAGGAAGTTACATTTCTATCCTATGCCAAACTTGCATTGGCCGGATACTATGTTTACCTACGATGAAAATGAAAATGTGCTGTTTTCTTGCGACTGCTTTGGCGCTCATTTTTCATATGAACCCGTGCTAATGAGCAAAATGGAAGACCGTACCGATTACAATATAGCTTTGCGTCAATATTTTATAGATATTCTAAGCCCATATATGCATCCTTTTGTGGTTAATGCCATTGAATTTGTAAAGGAACTAAAGCCGGATATTATATGTACAGGGCATGGTCCTGTTCTTGATACTAATATACAATATGTGCTTCAAAAATATGATGAATGGTGTGCAAAAGAACATTCGGATAAAAAACAGGTGGTTTTAGCATTTGTTAGTTCATATGGCTATACAAGAGAAATTGCGAATACTATTTATGAAAGGCTTAATAGTAAGGAAGATATAAGCGTTAGCATTTTTGAAGTTGACGCTGATAATAAGCAGGAAACTATTAACGCAATACTAAAGTCAGATGGGTTTTTGCTGGGTACGCCAACATTTTTAGGCGATGCTCTATCGCCTATAGCTGAGCTTAGCTATTCTATGCACCCGCCGATGGTAAAGGGTAAGGTTGCTTCTGCTTTCGGTTCTTATGGATGGAGCGGTGAAGGCGTTCCCAATATTATGGCAAGACTTGAGCAACTTAAGCTTAAAACTGTAGAAGGTCTTAGAATTCGTTTTAAACCGTCAGATGAAGATTTACAAAAAGCAGTTGAACTTGCAGACCGTTTTGCACAGGCTTTAAATGGTAAATAAGGTAAAAAATGAAAGATAATCGCCTAAAATGTGAAAACTTTCCTTTTTCCGGTTTCCCAACCGCGGATAATGAAAAATGGTCAAAGGTTCAAAAGGTATCTCTGGTAGATGTAGAAACCGGAGAGCTCCCTTTCCTTTCTACGAGCTTTGCTGCTTTCCGCTCTGATGAACAAGAGCGCATATTCTTTAAATTCACAGGTGAAGATGATGTAATACGCTCTTATTTCCGCCTAAAAGATGAACCTATATACCTTGCAGATGTATTTGAGCTTTTTATATCCGATACTAATGATTTGAACAATTATATAGAGCTTGAAGTAAGTCCCCATAATGTAAAGTTTGATGGGCGCATCACTTATGATGGACAAGGAACAAGGCTGCTTGATATGTCCTACGATATAGAAGGCTGGAAAACCAGAACCATATTCTGCGATAAAAAAAGCCGTATTACATCTGTATGGTCTATACCCTATAGCGCCTTTGCATCGCCGCCTAAGGCGGGGTCGCATTGGCGCTTTAATGCATTCAGGATAGACCATAGTGATAGGGGCGTTTCCTACCAAGCGTGGCAAAAAACAGGAGAGATAAACTTTCATGTACCAAGCGTATTTGGTTATTTAGATTTTGTGTAATTTTACAGACGACATCAATTATCTTGTAAGTGCATCAAAGATGTTAAGCTCTATGGCTGTTGCCTATGGCAATAGCCATACGTTTGATTGCTGCTATTTAGGTAATCAACAAGAGGTAGTTGAGCTGGGGCAGGGGTTTATAGAAAAAATCATACCGCTTAATGAATATAGCATATTTGATATTGCCTCTTTAACTAAGCTGTTTACCTGTGTTGCGGTGCTTATGCTTATAGAAAAGCGCAAGATTAATATGACTGATACAATAGTAGCGCTTGATAAAAGGTTTTCAAGGCTATTTGATGTTAGCATATATGATGTGCTTACTTATAGAGCGAACCTTAAAAGCCCTGAGAGGATAGCAGATCAAAATAGCTATAATGACGCATTAAAACAAGTCTTCAGCATATTTCCATCAAAAGAAAAGTCTGAGAAATTGTATTCTGATATGCATGCTTTGGTGCTGAAATATGTAGTTGAATCTGTTACGGATACAAGATTTGATGATTTTTTAAGGGATAATATATTTAAACCTCTAAATATGCATACCACATATGGCGATGTTCCGTATGATAAGCTTGATAACTGTGTGAGTTATAATTATGAGCATAAAATAATTAACGGCAAATACATAATAGATAGAGATGTAAAGCTTGGTACGCCACATGACCCTAAAGCGCGCATATTAAAAAGCCAATCAAGTGCTATTTCAGGACATGCAGGTATATTTTCAACGCTTTTAGATATGGTAAAGTTCTGCCAAGCATTGCTTAGCGGTGAGCTTATATCCTATGGAACGCTTTCATTGATAGGCGTAAATCAATCAGGGTATTTAAAGCCTAGCGGTGAATATCAACAATATATGGGGCTTATATGCTTTTCAAAAAGCGTTGTAAAGCGCTTCAGCGAGGTGCCTGAGTGGATGGGGCAAAAAGCTTTTGCATTAAGCGGTTATACGGGCTGCCACCTAGCGATAGACCCTGAAAGCGGTGTTTTTGAAGTTATGCTTGGAAATCGCTGCCATAACAGGGTATCACTAATACATCCGATTTATGATTTGGCATCATATAACCTTAATCCCGATGGAAGTGGTACTGTAATATGGAGAAACGGAAGAAAAGTTGTATCAAGCTTCCAATATGTATATAATAAGGATGAATATTTACACAAACCTGTGTATGAAAGATTAAAGCAAATGCAGCTTATATAGGGAGGTACAAAATGAACGAAGCGTTAAAATGGGCAAAAGATAATGAGGATTGGATAATAGTGTTAAGGCGCACTTTCCATGCCTATCCAGAGCTTACAGGAAAAGAAATATCTACTAATAAGCGTATTAGGGAGTATCTTTCCGAACTATCAATTGATTATTTGGCTCCGGAAGACAATATAACCATAGCTAGGATTACTTCTGACGAAAAAAGTGATTTTCACGCAGCTATAAGGTCTGATACAGACGCACTTCCCATTAATGAAGGAACTGGCGTTCATTACTCTTCAAAAAACCCGGGAGTTATGCATGCCTGTGGGCATGATGCCCATATAGCTATGGGCATAGCTGCCGCCAGGTTTTTTAATGAGAACCCTCATACATTTAAGGGAACAGTTTCAATAATATTTCAGCCCGCTGAAGAAGGCGGGGGAGGAGCGCAGGAGGTTATAGATACCGGAACAATTGATAGCGTTACATCTTTCTTTGGAATTCATGTGTGGCCGGATTTACCCCTAGGAACAATAAGTGTAAGGAGTGGCCCAAACTGCGCCAGCACTGATGACTTTGAAGTCAAAATAAAGGGGCGTGCTAGTCATGCGGCGCATCCAGATAAAGGCGTAGATCCTATTCCTGTTGCTGCACAGATAATATCAGCATTTCAAAACATTGTAACAAGGAGGGTATCCCCGCTTGATTCCTGTATTATAAGCGTATGTAATATGCATTCCGGGAATAGCTGGAATATAATCGCGGATAGCGCATATATGCAGGGAACAATTCGAGCGTTTTCAGACGATGTACGCAATACCATTGTAGAGCATATGGATAAAATAGTATCTAATTACTGCGAGGTTTATGGCTGCAAAGGGGAGTTAATTGTTAATGCCATAACGCCTGCTGTTATAAATGACGATGCGCTTACAAAAACAGGTGAGGAAGCCGTTTTTTTATCAGCAGGTGAGGAGTCGCTTAGAGTCATCACCCCTGCCATGATAGGCGATGATTTTGCCCTATACAGAAACATTGCTCCGACTTGCTATGCTTTTTTAGGTATAAAAAGCGATGATTACGGAAATATACCTTTGCACAACGAAAAATTTACAATGGATGAGCGTGCGCTTGCAATAGGTGTATCATGGCTTATAAATTGCATCATATTATCTGCCAAATAACATTGACATAAGAGGACAGGTTTATGAAGACAATGGTATTTGGAAAAACCGGTGAAACGGTATCACGCCTTGGATTTGGTACTATGCGCTTACCGCTACTAAAATCTCAGGATGGTGACAAGCCTAAGGTAGATGAGCAGCAGGCGATAGAAATGATTAGAAGCAGCATAGACGGTGGTCTATCATATATTGATACTGCCTACATATACCATGATGAGGAAAGTGAATTAATTACCGGAAAGGCGCTTAAAGATGGCTATAGAGAAAAGGTTCTTCTTACGACTAAGCTTCCTGTATGGCTTGTTGATAATGAAAAGCAGATGGATGAGTTTTTAGACGAGCAGCTTAAAAAACTCGATGTACCTTATGTTGATTTTTATTTGCTGCACTCGCTAGACTTGGATTCATACCATAAAATACGTTCGTTAAATTATAAAGCTTTTTATGAGCGCGCGATAAAAGACGGTAGAATCCGCTTTCCGGGCTTTTCTTTCCATGATGATTATAATGCCTTTATTGAAATAATTAATGATTTTGATTGGTGTATGGCTCAAATACAGTTTAACTACCTAGATGACCAATACCAAGCTACGGTAGAAGGGCTTAAATATGCAGGGCAAAAGAAAATACCTGTGGTGGTTATGGAGCCTTTAAGGGGCGGCGCCCTAGCAAACCCTCCAAACGAAATAATAGATATGATTGAATCGCACCCAAGGGGATATTCCCCCGTTGAATGGGCATTCCGTTATGTTGCGGATTTTCCTGAGGTCGTATGTATTTTAAGCGGTATGAGCAATCAATCGCAGGTTGATGATAATATGCGTATATTTGCCTCTCTTGAGCCAAATAACTTAAGCGATGAAGATAAAAAATTCGTATCTAAGCTAAAGGAAGCATATGAGAATCGTATAGCTGTGCCATGTACTGATTGTAAGTATTGCCAGCCCTGTCCGCAAGGAGTGAATATTACTAGGATATTTAGCATATATAACGATGCATACCGCTTTGATGATATAAATCGCCTTAAAAACAGATACAAGGCAGTCGTTAAGGATAAGCAGGATGTTTCATATTGTGTTGATTGCGGTGCCTGCGAATCCGTTTGCCCGCAAGGTATTGGCGTAATGGAAATATTAAAAACTCTAGATGCTAAGGCGACTACAACCTAAAATGCAGGCTAACATATATGGCATACTCATAGCGGTGTCAATAGTTATAGGACTTTTACTTTGTATTAAGGAAGAAAAAGAAAGGAAACTTCCTAAAGACACAGCGGTTGATATGGCGCTGTATGCAGTTCCTCTAGCTGTTATAGGCGCAAGGCTATACTATGTGGTTTTTGAGTGGGACAGTTTTAAGTATAATTTAATAAGTATAATACATGTTTGGGAGGGCGGTCTTGCTATATATGGCGGCGTTATTGGCGGCTTGCTGGGGTTAATAGTACTTTCAAAAAGGAAAGAGATTGCATTACCCACACTTACAGATATGATTGTTCCGAGCCTAATATTAGGGCAGGCAATAGGTAGATGGGGTAATTATTTTAATAATGAAGCTCATGGGGGTATAGTAGAGCAAGCTTTCCTGAGGTTTTTTCCCGTGTCAGTACTGATAGATGGTAATTGGTATTACGCGACATTTTTCTATGAATCAGTGTGGAATTTTTTGGGCTTTATATTTCTGTATAGTAATAGAAAGAACATGAGGGAATATAAAGGAGCGCTTACGCTTTGGTACTTTGCATGGTATTCGCTTGGTAGAATGGTAATAGAAATGCTTCGAACCGACAGCCTTATGCTTGGTAATATTAAGGTTTCACAGGCTTTGAGCTTGCTGATTTTCATAGTTTCAATTTTAATTCTAACAAGAAAATGCAATACAAAAAAGCTTTATCTGTTACTTGCCATAGGTAGCGTAATAAGCATTATTGCAGCTATCCATGAAAATATAGTACTACTAATAATTGGCGCCATAATTTTATTTGTTGTAGGTACAATAGTATATAAAGGATTTAAGGGGAAAGAAAATGGACAAACAATGGCTATATAATTTTGCTGCAAGGGCATTACCAAAGCCTAAGAGGAAGGAAAATACGCTTTCAGCCTTTTTAGGGTCTACTGCAAAGCGTAGTGTTTTTCAGAAAAAGTGCACTGATGTTCTGCATAAACATAGGTGTGTCGGCGCAAGCATTACATTCTTTAGCTTAGATGGCACAATGTCAAGGGTATTATATGGGCTTGCAGCACCTGATACGCCTATAAACGATGATACACATTTTAGGGTTGCCTCCGTAAGTAAACTCATAACCGCACTATGCGTAATGAAGATGGAGGAGAACTCGGATATTTCAATATACGATGACATTCATGACTATCTGCCATATAGGTTAAGAGAACAGCCTATTAGCCTAAAACAATTGATGACCCATACTGCAGGTTTGCATGATGGCGATAGCTATAATAACCTAATAGGCACCGGTGTGCCTGTTACAGAGCTTATAAACAGCGAAAATGTGCTTCCAAGCGCTGATAAATACGACTGGGAATATTCAAACTTTGGAGCAGGTCAGGTGGCTTGTGTGCTTGAATCTATGCTCAATAAATCCTTTGAAATGATAATGCAGGAATATTTATTTGAGCCGCTTAAAATTAGCGCGAGTTTTTATCCACAACATATAGGTAAAAACATAGCAAATTCTTATAATGTGCTGCCCTTTAAAGAGCAACCTGCGCTTGACGCGAAACTCAGGGTATCAAGAAGCGATAAAGGTTGGGATAAGGTTAATCAATTGCAGCACTATACTCTATCTCAGGGGAATTGCTTTATAAATGCAGACGGTCTTGTTCAAATAGGCAACGCTTTCCTTAGGCAGGGTTATTTAAGCACTGATACTTTAGAGCGTATGAAAACGCCATATGCAAGCTTCGGTAAGGCGGATTATAGGTTAAAACAGGGCATAGGAAGCTTTATTATAGAGGATAATACCATAGCAAAATATCCCCTTTATGGTCATCAGGGCTATGCTTATGGCTCAATTTTTGGTCTCTATATAGATAATGAAAATAATGATGGCATGGTATTTTGCTCATCTGGTTGCTCACTTGCGCGGAAATATGTAATGGCTGATATAAACCTTGATATTATGAAAATATGGCAAAATAGAGAGCTATGGAAGTAATTACCTCAATAAAAAAACAAAGAGGCGGATACTATATTATAGAGTTTGAAAGCGGTGAAACCATTAGAATGCCATTGCCGCTTCTAAAAGCTTTTCCCCTTAAAATAGGGGATAGCCTAGAAATAGAGCAGTATTTTGAAAACCATAGCAAGGAAGCCTTTAATTTTGCCGCGCAAAGGGCGGCATTTCTGCTAACAAAGAGAGATTACACCGAAAAAGAAATGTATAATAAGTTAAAAGATGTAGGTTATGCCGATAGTATAATAAAACAACTATTGCAATTTCTTGTAGAAAAGAACTTTATAGATGACGCTAGGTTTGCAAAAAATTATATACTTAGGCGAATGAAAAAAGTTAGCAGCTATAAGATAAGGCAGGAGCTTACACGCAAAGGCGTGTGTCAAACTATTATCAAAGAAGAGCTTGAGCGTAATATAAGCAATAGCGATACAATTGTACTTGCCATAAGTACAACTGAAAAGTACCTAAAAAACAGAATGGATTTAGAACCACCAAAAAGATATAAGAATACAATAGCGATGCTGGCGCGAAAAGGATTCAGTTTTGAAATAGCAAAAAAAGCCTATGAAACTGTAGTATCAAAATTTGAAAGTTGAAGTAGTGCTCGCCCTGCCAGCATAAGCCCTGCAATGGGTGGTATATACGATGTACTTCCTGGAACAATTTTATTATCTTCATCTATAGCCAGTTTGCCTTTTCTTTCTTCTGGTGAATATAATACCGTAAGTTTATCAATGCCTGCTTTTCTGTACTTTTGCCTCATAGCACGGCATAAAGGGCAGGTGTTTGTGCTGTAAATATCAGAAAAGGAAAACATACTCGGATCTGTTTTGTTGCCTGTACCCATGCAAGCATACAATGGTATGCTTTCTTGTTGTGCTAATTTAGCCAAAAGCACCTTGGCGTCTGTATCATCTATTGCATCTATTATCAAATCACACTTATGTTGATTTATTATTTCAATTGTTTCGCTCGATACGAATATCGGTAGAGTATCAATACAAATATCAGGTCGTATATCTTTAAGTCTTTTCTTTGCAGCATATACTTTTTTCATTCCTATGGTGGAATGCAAGGCAAAGAGCTGTCTATTTATATTGCTTATTTTAATATCATCATCGTCTATAAGTATTAGCTTGCCTATTCCACCCCTTGCAAGCGCCTCGGCGCAGGCGGAACCAACGCCTCCTATGCCTACAACCATTACCGTCTTTGTGCTTAGTGCTTCTAAGCCTTCTTTTCCAATTATCGGAATAAGTCTAGAAAATTGAGTTTCCATTTTTTATCATCTCCCCTTGGCGGCGCTACTGCACCTGTAAGGAGCGCCACCTCATAAGCGCCATTTTCTATAAGCACCTTAGCACATGCTCTGGCAGTTGAACCGGTGGTGCGTACATCATCTACCAGTAATATTTTTTTGCCTTTTACATCAGCATTAATGCTGAAAGCGTTCTCAACATTTTCGCTGCGCTTTTCTACTACACTTATAGATGACTGCCTGCGAGTGTTTTTTGTTCTTTTTAGTGCAGTGATTACCGGAATGCCGTTTTTTTGTGATATAAGCTTTGCCAATACTTCCGCTTGATTATAGCCTCTATCCTGCAAGCGTCTAGCGTGCAAAGGAACAGGCACCATGGCATCAAAGCTAATACCTTTAACGCATTCATACATTGCATCTGCCAGTGGTTTTGCTGCATCTTCTATAGAGTTAAACTTTAGCTGTACAACTAACCTCTGCACTATTCCATGGTAGTGGTAGGGTGCGTATGCGGCGCTAAGGTTTAACATTCCACCTTCAATGCAATAATCACAGGAACTATTTTGTGTCTTGGGCGAAAGGCAATTTGGGCAGACATTTTCTGATAGCTTCATGTCTTCAAGTTCTTGAACGCAATTTTCGCATAGCGCAGCACCCATGATTATCTTACGAGGCTCTCCACAGCCAAGGCATATAACAGGCGGGAGCAGCAGATCTACAATTCTATTCAGCATTAAAAAAACTTACCTGAGCGTTTATAAGTTGTTCTTCAAGCGATGTATAGCGGCTGCTTATATATTCATTGTTTATCATACTTTCAACTGCGCTCATATAGCCCACCAATACAACTAGTTTTCTAGCGCGTGTCATAGCTGTATAGAACAAGTTGCGCGTCATAAGCATAGGAGGTCCGCCTATTACAGGCATTACAACCGCTGAAAATTCGCTCCCTTGGCTTTTGTGTACCGATAAACAATATGCAAGGTCTAAATCCTCTAGTTGTTTATACTCGTAATCTACAAGTTTGGACTCATCAAAACATACTGTAAGCCCTTCTTCGTAGACATTTATAATGTAACCTATATCACCGTTAAAAACACCTGTCCCGCTCTCGCCGTCGTTCGTTTCCCATTCTATTTGATAGTTGTTCCTGGTATGTATTACCTTATCGCCTTTTCTAAATGTAATATCATTATAGTTAATTTCAAGGGCGTTTTTTCGTTTTGGGTTAAGCGCCTCCTGCAACAGTTTATTGAGTCTGTTTACGCCGCAAGCGCCCTTTTTTGTTGGCGCAAGTACCTGTATATTAGCATCGCCGTTTTCATCGTTTAAGTAATTTGGCAAACGCTTAGCGTATAGCGATACAATGGTTGAAGCTGTTTGCTCAGCGCTTTGGCTTTGCAACATAAAGAAATCACCATTCTTTTTATTTACATTGGGCATTTCTCCATGGTTTATTTTGTGAGCGTTTATTACAATGCTGCTATTCTCATCCTGCCTAAATATTTCTGTAAGCTTGCATGTGGGTATTACATTGCTGTTTAAAATGTCCTTTAGCACATTTCCTGCGCCTACTGATGGAAGCTGGTCTGCATCGCCCACTAAAATAAGTCTAGTGTTATGGTTTATAGCTCTAAGCAGGCTGCGCATAAGGAAAACATCTATCATAGACACTTCATCTACTATTAGGCATTCACAATCAAGGGGCATATCCTCATCATGTTGGAAATCTCCCGTTTCAGCGCTGAAAGAGAGCATCCTGTGTATGGTTTTAGCTTCGTGTCCGGTGGCTTCTTCCATTCGTTTAGCTGCCCTCCCTGTTGGTGCGGCAAGAAAGGTTTTTTCGGGGTTTTCCATTAAGTTAAGTATACAATTGATTAGCGTGGTTTTCCCGGTTCCGGGACCTCCGGTAATTATTAGTACTCCCTCCTGCATTGCGCTGAGCACTGCCGCTTTTTGGGAGTTGCTGAAATCAATGTTAAATTTATTTTCAAAATCCTCTATTTGAGAAAATATTTTCGTAGAATCAACGCTTTTTTTTGCTGAATCTTTTTGACGTTGTAATTTTACTGCAATTTCTTTTTCGGCAGAATATATATATGTTAGAAATAGGGCATCATCATCATTTATAAAGGCGTTTGTAAAAGTTTTTGAAAGCAGCATAGATTGTATTTGAACTTCAACTAAACTGCTTTCAACTTTTAAAAGAGCAGCTGCCTGTGAAATCAATATATCACGGGGGAGATATGTATGTCCCTGTTCATTTGATGCCTGATAAAGCACATAAGCTAAGCCCGACTGTATACGAAAAGGGCTCTGTGGGGGAATACCCATGGATTGAGCTATCCTATCGGCGGTTAGAAAGCCTATACCCTGAATATCATCAACAACCCTATACGGGTTTGTTTGCATTATGTTTTCAGTTTCTTCACCATAATATTTGGTGATACGCAGCGCAATATTAGGAGAAATATCATAGGATTGCAGAAACATCATAGCTTTTCTTGATAGTATCTGCTCATTAAAGCTGATTATAATCTGTTCCAAGCGTTTTTGTCCTATGCCGGCAACCTCAAGCAAGCGCTCTGGTTGATATGTTATTATATCAAGGGTTTCTAATCCAAAAACTTCAACAATTTTATTAGCGGTGCTTGGACCAACGCCTTTTATAAGCCCTGATGATAGATATTTTTCTATGCTGGATAGGGTAGAGGGCTGCTCAGTTTTAAAGCCTGAAGCTTTAAATTGTCTGCCGTAAAGCGGATGTTCATCCCAATTGCCCGAAAAAACCACCTGTTCACCAGAAAAAAATTCGGGAAAGTTGCCAACGACAGTTATCGTTTCGCCCTCACTTTGCACCTGTATTACTGAATACTGGTTGCTTTCATTGCGAAAAATAGTATCTACTATCGTGGTTTCAATCGTTAGCAAGTTTAATCCTCCAAGTTCCTTTGATAAATAGGATTATATCAGCATTTTTGCTTAGCTTCAATCGTGCGAAAAAATCGCATTTTGATTGACAACAAATGCCGTTTTTCATACAATCTCTATGTCAATATTTTAAGGAGTTGAGCATATGAAATACACACTTAAGGTCGCAGGGCTTGAGAGGGATTTGCCCCTTTGCCGAGTAAATGACGAGCTATATATAGCAGCCTTTGTTATTTTTGGAGATGTTGAGCTAACAAGGGCGTGTGCAAGGGAACTACTAAAAATAGCTCCCAAGCATGATGTACTTATCACGGCTGAATCCAAAGGAATACCGCTTGTATACGAGATGGCGCGCCAGCATGGTGAAAACCGCTATTTAGTTGCACGTAAGGCGCCTAAGCTATATATGAAGAAAATCTTCTCAACAGAGGTTACTTCTATTACTACAGCAAACCGCCAGATGCTACATATAGACCAAAACGATGCTGACTATATGCACGGAAAGCGTGTGCTAATAGTTGATGATGTTATTTCAACAGGCGAATCATTAAAGGCAGTTGAAAAACTTGTTGCGGAAGCGGGTGGAGAAGTAGTTGGCAAGATGGCTATACTTGCAGAGGGTGATGCACAAAATAGGGATGACATAATATTCTTAGAACAATTGCCGCTGTTCAATGCGGATGGAACGATAAAGCAATGAAAAACAAGAGCTTAATTGAAGGCGGAATATTAGTATTAAACCTAGGTGGTAATCTTGCACAGTATTATGCAAAGAAAATACGAAAGATGAATGTATTTTCAAGTATATTATATGCAGGGAAGGCAAATATAAATGAAATAAATCAGTTTAAGCCAAATGGTATACTAATATGTGGAGAAATCAACCATATTGAGGATATTACAATTGCTGAGGATATTTTCTCGCTAGATATACCTGTGCTTGCATTGGGTGACGCAATGCTAGTTATGTGTAAAGCGCTTGGCGGTAAGGTTGAAAACAAGAGCTTCAAGGGTGATAAGTTAATAGATGTTGCAGTTGAGAAATCATTATTGCTAAAAGATATTAATAGTTTTACTGCTTATTTTGATTGTAACGGTGTTGCAAGTGAAGTTCCGGCTTCATTTGTTGTTACTGCTAATTGTGAAGGACATCCTTGTGCTATTGAAAATACGCAAAAAAAGCTGTTTGGATGTAAATTTCAGCTTACCAAAAACGAAACTCAGTATACTGATAGTATAATTAAAAATTTCCTGTTTGATATATGTAACTGCAGCCGTGATTGGGTTGCAGAGAAATTCATGTTAAGGAGTATTGATCTCTTAAAAGAAGCAATAGGCGATGGGCATGTTTTACTTGGGCTATCTGGCGGTGTTGATAGTGCTGTAGTCGCTGCGCTTTTATATAAAGCTATAGGAGAGCGTTTACACTGTGTATTTGTTGACCATGGTTTTATGCGCAAGGGTGAGCCTGAGCTTGTAAAAAAAGTATTCACTGATAGCTTTCCTGTTTCATTAACATGTGTGGATGCTGGAAAGCGTTTTATGGATAAGCTTGAGGGCGTTTCTGATGCGGAGCAAAAGCGCAAGATTATAGGCGCTGAATTTATTTCTGTATTCTTAGAAGAAGCCAAGAAAATAGGCAAGCTAGACCATTTTGCTCAAGGCACTATATATCCCGATGTAATAGAATCCGGCGCCGGAAGCGGGGGAGAACTCATAAAATCTCACCACAATGTAGGTGGTCTGCCTGAGCTACTGGGCTTTAACTCTCTAATTGAACCGCTGCGCTGGCTGTTTAAGCCTGAGGTTCGTTTACTTGGCACTGCGCTTGGTCTTCCTTCACATTTAGTTGATAGACAGCCTTTTCCGGGACCAGGTATTGCAATACGCTGCTTAGGCGCTCCAACTTTTGAAAGAGTGGAAATGGTACGCCTTAGTGATGCTATACTGCGTGAGGAAGTAGAGAAATTCGGTTTAAAATATATGGCAGATCAGTATTTTACAGTGCTTACCGGTGTACGCTCAGTGGGTATTCATGAAGGAAAGCGTAGCTATTTTGAAGCCATAGCAATACGCGCTGTTAAAACCGATGATTTTATGACTGCGGAAAACATATATTATCCTAAAGAGTTGCTAGATATTGTAAGTAGGCGCATATTATCAGAGGTTCCTTGCGTAAGCCGAGTGCTTCTTGACATAAGCCCTAAACCTCCTGCAAGTATTGAGTGGGAATAATGGCAAAACCTCTGAAACTACTTGTAAATCAAAGGGTTTCGGGTTTTTTAAGGGTGTTTTGACCTAAGTTTGGCTCTCAGAACGAACAAAAATGCAAAATTATGGTATATTAATTGCAGAGCAATATAGTTGCTTTTATCTATGGACTAAAATCCGAGTCAGGGGAAAGGTTAGTGTATGGAAAACTATAGGGACATTCTTTCAAACAATAGTATTTGGTGTGGCTTATTTGCTTGGTTTGTGTCACAATGTTTTAAATATGTAACGAATGGAATTAAAAACCGTCAATGGAACATAAGTCATTTGTTCTGTTCCGGTGGTATGCCTTCCTCACATACAGCAGCTACCATTGCACTAACTACTATGGTTGGATTTTTAGATGGTTTTGGCTCTACCTTATTTGCAGTATGTTTAATATTTTCAATAGTTGTTATGTATGATGCTGCTGGTGTGCGCAGGCAAGCCGGAAAACAAGGAAGCATCATCAATATGTTGTTAAATTTTGATTTCTTTAAAGATCCATCTATGCAATTTACAGAAATAAAAGAAAAAATCGGTCATTCACCTTTTGAAGTTGTCATGGGAGCCATTACAGGGGTACTGTGTGCAATGCTATTTCAAGCTATATGATTTTTCTCTTTAGTAACGATTGGTATTAAAAATACAACTATTATTATATACTCAATAAAGAGTTATCGCATGTATCTTCAATGTTATTTTTCCTCAGCAAGGACAAACATAAACTGACCCGATTACATTTGTAGAGGGTTTTGTAATATAGGTATCTACCTGTATTAATACTATTCTCAATTTAATTTGGTAGACTGACACAAGGCTCTTCCTTAAAATTCGCCAGACTTAGTGCAAGCATTACGCTTATCAGTATTAGTTAAAGCAGCCATTATAGAATATAGGCAGTTAATCTGTCTATTGGATACAATAAAAAAACGGTAGGAACGGTATTGTGTGTGTTTACACACCGGATTTGCTATGGTAAAATGCCTCCATATTGAGATGTCCAATCTCAATGTAAAAAAAGGAGGTATCGTTATGAACTGGAAAAGGCTAATCGGATTACTATGCGCGATAATGCTGCTGTTGTCTGCCGTCCCGGTTATGGCGGAGGAGCCCATACGTATCGGATGGATCGGATCGCTCACCGGTGACTCCGCGGTGTTTGGCGTCAATGAAAGCAGCATGATCAAGATGTTAGTGGAAGAAACTAATGCCGCAGGCGGCATCCTGGGTCGCCAGGTGGAACTATTTACCTACGATACCAAGGGTGATGCCAACGAAGCTATCAACGCAACTCGGCGCATCATCGCACAAGACAAGGTGTGCGCGATTCTGGGACCAAACGCGTCTGGACAGTGCATCGCCATTGCGAGTGTGCTTGAACAAATGAAGGTGCCGGATATTTCCACCGTTGCCACTAATCCGAAGGTTACCCTAAATTATGATGAAGCGACGGGCAAGTTTACAACCGTCAAGCCCTATAACTTCCGCATCTGTTTTACTGACCCCTATCAGGGGGCCATAGCAGCGGGGTTCGCATATGACGAGCTTAATGCTACCAAGGCTGCTATTTTCTATGATGTATCGGATGATTATTCTTCTGGACTTACACAATTTTTCGAAGAAATTTTTACCAACAAGGGCGGCGAGATAGTTGTTAAGGAAGCCTTTAAGAGTGAAGATGTCGAGTTTAAGGCGCAGCTGACCAATATTTTGGCGGCTAATCCCGATGTACTCTTCCTGCCGTGCTACTATAAACAAGCGGCACTCATCGCCAAACAGGCGCGTGAGCTGGGCATCGATGCCGTGCTATTGGGTGGCGATGGCTGGCCCTCTGACCAGTTGTTCGTAATGGCTAAGGAAGCCCTCCAGGGTGCCTATTTTGTCAATCATCTAGATGTTAATGACCCAACCTTTGCTGAACTGAAGACAAAGTTTGAAACCAAATTCAACATCCCTCTTGACCTGAACGGCTTCATGGCACATGATGCGTATGTAACGCTGGTTGCTGCCATCGAAAAAGCCGGTTCGGACGACAGTGAAGCAATTGCCGACGCACTGACGGAAGTGACTGTACAGGGTGTGACTGGTACCATAAAACTATCCAAGGAAGACCATAACCCCATTGGCAAGGAAGGCTCCATTACCAAGATAGTCGGGGATGGCTATGAGTTTGTCATGAAGTATGGGCTAGGTCAATAGAACCATAAGTTATATTACGCGGAGGCGATCTGCCTCCGCGTAATAATATAGAAACAGATAAAATCGTTTGACCGGCGCATTGTGGGCGGTGTGCGGATTTTGTTACTTTGATTGCGCTATTACCGGGATAGAAGGGGGGCGATGGAAATGGAACAATTCTTGCAGCAAATGATCAACGGCTTGTCGCTGGGGAGTGTTTACGCTCTAATGGCGGTAGGCTATTCCCTTGTTTATTCCATCATGAACTTTTCCAATTTTGCGCATGGAGGCGTTATCATGGTAGGCGCATACATAGGCTACTTTGCCATGACAGCTGCAAACATGCCCTTCTGGATGGCTTTTTTATTATGTGGCGTGGGTGCGGGTCTTCTGGCGGTATTGCTGGAATTGACTGTCTATACGCCTCTTCGCAACCGCAATGCCCCATTTCTCTATTACATTATTTCCGCTATGGGCGCTTCCATTTTCCTTGAAAACTTCGTTATAGCGACCATCGGACCGACTTATAGGACATATCCGCAGGTCTTTTCGCATGAGCCGTTTCGATTGGGCAGTCTGTCGCTGAGCAGAATAGATCTGATGATTATAGCGGTTGCGGCGATTGGTCTGATTACCTTGGTTATTATCATTGATAAAACCAAAATAGGCCTTGGCATTCGGGCGAGTTCTTTTTCTATCAAAGCCAGCCAACTGATGGGAGTCAATGTTAACTTCACCATTTTTTTGGTATTCCTGCTGGGCGGTATACTGGCGGGTTTCGCCGGTATGCTCTTTGGCATGAAATATACAGTTTATCCCACGATAGGCAATATCACCACAAAGTCGTTTGTTGCGGCTGTTTTTGGCGGGCTTGGAAGCCTGCCCGGTGCGATTATCGGCAGCGTGCTACTGGGGATTATTGAAGTGCTTGTCAGTGGATACCTTTCTTCAAATTTCCGTGATTTGATAGCCTTTTTGATTCTCATCAGTATTCTCATCATCAAGCCCACAGGTCTGATGGGCAAATCGAGCGAAGACAAGGCATAGGGAGGCTTGATATGAGCTGGTACTATATTGAAGGTATCTTAATACAATGCGGCTATGTGTTAATGGTGGTGCTAGGACTGTCCCTCCTAACTGGTTTTGCCGGCTTGTTCTCGTTCGGTCATGCGGGATTTATGGCCATTGGAGCCTATGTGTCCGCTATCTGCACAACCAAATTTGGGTTGTCTTTCTTACCTGCGCTGCTATTGGGTGGCGTTGTGGCGGGGGTAGTGGGCGCGGGTCTAGGCAAACTGACGCTAAACCTGAAAGGAGACTACTTTTGCATAGCTACATTGGGCTTTGGTGAAGCCGTCCGTCTGATACTGGAGAATTGGGAGTATGTTGGTGGGGCGCGCGGCATCTCAGGTATCCCATGGGAAACTAATCTAAAGTCGGTTATTATCGCTTGCGCAATAGGAACTTTGGCACTCATGGCTCTCGTTCGTTCGCGCCACGGTCGCAGCATCATTGCCATACGTGAAGATGAACTTGCCGCAGAAATGAGCGGCATCAATACCTTCCGCTACAAGATGATAGCACTTATTATCAGTGCAGTTTACGCCGGTATCGGCGGTGGTCTGCTCGCACATTATATGACATATATTCAACCAAAGATGTTCCAGATGGTCAAGTCTACAGAGTACACTATTATCGTTATTTTCGGCGGCTTGGGTTCTGTCACGGGCAGTATCATAGGTACTTTTATCCTTACATTCCTGCCTGAAATGCTACGTTCGCTTGATAACTGGCGATTGGTAATATACGGCCTGGCTGTAATTGTGATTATGGTTATTCGCCCCCGTGGTTTGATGGGTGGCGTGGAGCTTGGCGATATTTTCCGTCTTCCCGCGCGCAGGCGTGCTGCCAAATTGGCAGAAGAACGCATAAAAAACATGAATGGCGAAAGTGCCGGGGAGGAGGCACAGCGATGAAAAGCGAAGGAATGGAAGTCTTGAAGCTTGAACACGTCACCAAACAGTTTGGCGGATTGACCGCTGTTGACGATGTTACGTTTAACATCCGTGAGGGTGAGATATTCGGACTAATTGGCCCAAATGGAGCTGGCAAAACGACCATTTTCAACCTAATCAACGGTGTGTATGCGCTAAGCGCCGGGAAGATCCTTTTCTATGGAAAAACCATAGGTGAAGGAGCGGAAGAGCGCAAGAAAGTACTTAAGCTCAAGCCATTTCAAATTGCTGATATGGGTATCTCGCGTACTTTTCAGAATATACGTCTTTTCAGGAATCTATCAGTATATGACAATGTGCTTATCGCCTGTCATAGGAGTGCTAACTACGGGCTGTTTGAGTCGCTCTTGCGCCTTAAAGGAACACGCTTTGCTAGGCAGGAAAAGGTCCTCAGGCATAAAGCAGATGATTTACTTGATTTGATGAGACTCGTGTTTTATCGAGATGTTATCTCTAACAATCTTCCTTACGGCTTACAGCGAAAACTTGAAATTGCGCGTGCACTGGCGCTTGAACCCAAGTTACTGCTGCTTGACGAGCCCGCAGCAGGTATGAACCCTGAGGAAACTGGCAGTCTTATGGAGATGATCCGCTCAATCCGCGACCAGTTCCATCTGACGGTGCTTATCATAGAGCATCATATGGATTTGATTATGGGTGTATGTGACAGAATACATGTACTTAATTTCGGCAAGTCACTTGCGGAGGGTACACCAGCTCAAGTCCAAAGCAGCCCCGCCGTTATTGAAGCCTATCTGGGTGTGCAGGATGGCGCGCTCTATGCGGTGAATGAAGGTGAGCAGTGATGGGTAAAGCATTGCTGAAAACCAATAATCTTAGTGTCTCCTTTGGCGGCATCCATGCATTGCGAGAAACAAACATAGAAATAATGCCCGGCGAAATTGTGGCAATTATTGGCTCCAACGGTGCGGGTAAGTCGTCCATGATGAATGCCATTTCGGGTGTTATAAAGTTTTCGGGTGAAATCGAATTCAAGGGCAGTGCTTTGCCGAAAAAGGCGCACAAGATCGTCAGTGCTGGCATCAGCCATGTTCCGGAAGGGCGGCTAATTTTTGCAAACCTAACAACAATGGAAAATTTGCGAATGGGTGCTTATCTTCGCAGCGATTCACGCGCAGTGGCAGAAACGTTGGCACGCGTACTGGACATGTTTCCAAGGCTAAAAGAGCGAGAAAACCAAATTGCGGGTACTCTGTCCGGGGGAGAACAACAGATGTTGGCAATGGGGCGGGGGCTTATGAGCGACCCGGAACTCCTCTTGCTGGATGAACCCTCTCTGGGACTGGCACCCATTCTGGTGGATACTATTTTTGATATTATCAGAAAGATTAAGCAGATGGGTAAGACGATCCTTTTGGTGGAGCAAAATGCTTACAAAGCGCTATCCGTTGCAGACCGTGCTTATGTTCTTACCCAAGGCAGAATCACCCTTGAGGGAGCTGCCAGCGATATTATGTGCAATCCGTTGGTAGTGGATGCATACTTAGGCAAAAAAGCGCAATAGAAAGACACAAAATACATCTCCAATTAGTAAGAGGAGCTGCTAACACTATCAAAATAGCATTTTGATAACAGGTGATTAGCGAGTATTATAGAAGGTTGATAAAATTTCTGAAACTCCTTGTGAATTAAGAGGTTTGGCTTTTATTTAGTGTTTTAACTTGGTATGACTCTAGTTTTCCTTGTATAATTATCCCTAGCTTGCTATTGCATAGCTGCGCATCTAGAAACACGACAGGAATATATTCAAAGTGCAATTTCATAATATTCTAAAGTTAAATTTCCTCCCAACCAATACACTCCCGCTTGGTGCTGTACTCATGGGGCAACAGTGCTCGGTCTGTATAGCATACTTCCCCGGATTGGTTGTCATAAGGGTCGTTGCGGTGGAAGGGGAAAGGTGGGTCAAACACCTGCTGGAAATCCTCATTGGATACCATACGCCAAGGCTCTAGGTTGCCAAAGTAGAAGTTCCATCGGTCTAGGTGTCCTTCACGGTAGGCTGCGCCGCCAAAGGAACCATCGGCATATAGCCAACCATAGGGGGCTACATAGAACATTGCCCAGTCGTGGCTGTAAATATGTCCTGGTCTAGCAGACCAACCAGATTGCCAGCGGGCGGGAATACCTACACAGCGGCACAGGGTGATAAAAAGCAGGGCGTGCATACCGCAGTCTCCTCGTTGACCTATGGCAAAATACTCTGGAATATTTGCTACACTTCTATATGCCGGCACATAGCGATACACTGTTTGAGTGGTTACATAGTCATAAAAAGCTCGTGCGATTTTTAAAGGGTTGGTTTCATTGCCTTTAAGTTTTGCCGCAAGCTCCTTGATAATAGGAGTAAAAATAATTTGCGGCGATATTTCATCGGTTTCAAAGCTTGGTTGCTCGGGAGAAACCATATCGGGATTGGGGTCTATATAACGAGCTATTATATCATAGGAAAATTCAGTTACAAAGCTCATTCCTGGCTGATAGCTTTCCTTAAAATAGGCGGTACGTTGAGCCTGCGTTTCACTAGCAATATGGACAGCTATTGGGCTAGTTATTATTTGTAGGTGAGGTTCACACTGAGCGTCACGCACAGGCAAGGGCAGCCACACATGTATGGTTTCACCCGGGCGCTGGGCTTCGGGTTTGATTGTCAAAGTGGTACGCATATTCATGCGAAGTTTAATACTGCCTTTTTCTTTCATTCGTGCGATGATTTCGTCTAGGGCATGGAAGCTTTCTGTCCGTTCTGCTAGGGCATTAGTATCCAAAATGCGGTGGCGCATGTCCACTCTGGTTTTAATGAAGCTAGCCACGCAGTCGTCCTTATAAAACACCTTGCCGTTTATATATACCCAGTCTAGGGTACCTTGATCTCGGAAGGTTTCCATCTCTTCACGGGTAACATCCTTAACTTTTTCCTGCAATTTTGCCAATGCTTCCTCCGGGGTGTATATGTACTCCCGCAGTATGTCTTTAACCAGCAGACGCTCATATTTGAGGCGTTCCTTAAGAATGCTAGGTACTTTAGGGTCCTGCAACCTAACTTCAATCATACGATTCATGCGTTCAAAATCCCCAAAATGTTTGAGCCTAGCAATGTCTTCCGGCAGGGGACAGATCATAAAATCCATATTTTCTTTCATGTGTTTCCTCCAAAAAATGGGGTTTTACCCCAAACTATTTTATATTAACTGTAGGGTGAAAGTTTAATAATGAGAAAAAGTAATCAAAGTGAGGAATAATTTTTGTCTTGCTTTACTCCGACTTTTATAGTTTATTTTTCTTGTGCTTTAGTCTGTGGCAGTACATTCACCCCAAAGCTATCTTCGGGCAGAGGACAAACAGAACCAATACGCTCCTTGTATTCTGCTAACTCTTTCTGGTTGCCTAGCACAAAATGACCTTCTGAAATTTCTGTCCACACTGGTTTGTCTACGCTATAATCATGGATAGATTCATCATAGGTAAGCACCTTCTTATTGCGCTCATACACTGGATTTGGCATAGGTACTGCCGAAAGAAGCAAACGGGTATATGGGTGCAGGGGACATTGGAACAGAGCTTCCGTATGCGCTAATTCCACTAGTACTCCTTTGTTGATAACCGCAATGCGGTCACAAATAAAGCGCATTACTGATAAATCGTGTGAAATAAACAGGTAAGTCAGTCCCCGTTCCTTTTGCAGCTTGGAGAGCAGGTTTAATACCTGTGCTCGGATGCTTACATCTAGAGCGGAAATAGGTTCATCAGCAATGATAAATTCCGGCTGCATGACCAGTGCCCTAGCTATACCAATGCGCTGACGCTGTCCGCCGGAGAATTCATGGGGAAAACGGCTGGCAAATTCGTCCAGAAGACCAACGTCCAGCAGCGCTTCGTGTACTCGTCTCTCTCGCTCTTCCCTAGATAAGCCTTTTTCGGTGGCATACAAACCTTCCGCTACAATGTAGCCAACTTTGGCTCGCTCGTTTAGAGAGGCCATAGGGTCCTGGAAAATCATCTGGATTTCTCTGGTTACTCGACAGTCTAGCTTCTTGTCAATTTTACCTGAAATACGCTGACCCTTGTATATAATTTCACCGTTTGTGGTAGGATATATTCTGATTATGGCACGACCAATGGATGTTTTACCGGAGCCGGATTCTCCAACAAGGCCGAAGGTCTCCCCTTTATAGATGTCAAAACTGACGCCACGTACAGCATAAAAGCGGCGTCTGCGCTCGCCAAAAGCGACCTCTAGATCCCGTACCTGCAGCAAAGGATATTCTTTATTGTTCATAGAGATTGCCTCCTTCCGTACTTATACGTTCAAGTACCTGTGGGGGTTCTACTTTTGGTGCTCGTGGGTCTTGTAGCCAACAGCGTACCTTATGGGTATCGCTAATGTCAAAATATGGGGGTCGTTCCTTAAAATCAATATTTAAAGCTTTGGGATTGCGGGGAGCAAAGGCATCCCCTTTGATTTCATTAAACAGATTTGGAGGTGTGCCCCGGATGGAGAACAGCTCTTCACCCTTCACCCCCAGCTGGGGAAGTGAAGACAGCAGGGCCCATGTGTACGGATGCTTGGGGCTAAAGAAAATTTCTTCACTGGTACCAATTTCCACGATGTCCCCAGCGTACATTACGGCAATGCGGTCTGCGACATTAGCCACAACTCCAAGGTCATGGGTTATATAAATGCAGGTAAGGTTGTATTTGCGAATCAAATCTCGTATGAGACCAAGAATCTGCGCTTGTATGGTCACATCTAGAGCAGTAGTGGGCTCGTCACATATGAGAATATCCGGTTGACATGCTACTGCGATGGCGATGACCACTCGCTGGCGCATTCCGCCTGAGAACTGGTGGGGATATTGCTTCATCCGTCTAGCCGGTTCTTTGATACCCACATCAAGCAGGATTTCCTGTATGCGCTTGTTTGCATCATCGCCTTTTAGACCTTGATGCAATTCAAGAGCCTCGCCAATTTGCTTGCCGATTGTTTTTAGCGGGTTTAGGCTAGTCATAGGATCTTGCAATACCATGGCGATTTTTTTGCCCCGTATGGTAAGCCATTCTTTTTCTGTTTTGTACTGGGCTAAGTCGTTGCCTTCAAACCATATGCTACCGGAATCAACCCAACCATTTTGGTCAAGCAGTCCCATGAAAGTTTTGGTAAGCACGCTTTTGCCACTGCCCGATTCCCCGACAATGGCAAGGCTTTCACCTTTATAAACCTCTAAACTGACACCCCGGATGGCATGAAGTACCCTACCGCGGAGGCTAAACTTTACATTTAGATCTTCTGTTCTCAGAATAACTTCAGACATGCTATGCCTCCTTTATACATGATTGCGCGGGTCGGCAGCATCTGCAAAGGCGTTGCCGATGATGTAGAATGAAATTGTAACAATACTTAGAATAATGGTAGGGAAAATTAGCTGATAGGCGTATGAGGTGGTTACCAGCTTACGACCTACATTGATTAAGTTACCAAGGGATGGGATGCTCACAGGCAAGCCTAGACCAATATAGGTAATAAATACCTCCGAGCCAATGGCGCCGGGTATTGCCAAGGCCATGCGTAGCATGATGACACTTACTAAGTAAGGCAAAAGGTTACGGGTAATTATGCGGAAAGTGCTTGAGCCAAGACACCTAGAAGCTAAGTTGTAGTCCCTGTCCCTTATGATGACAATCTGGTTGCGTACAAAGCGAGCCATGCTTACCCAGCCGGTAATGGTCATGGAAAAAATCAGGGTTTGAATACCCGGACGCATTATATAGGTAAACATAATCAAAACAATTGTAGTGGGGATATTGTTGATGACATTATATATCTCAGTTAATAGCCTATCCAGACGCCGGACATAGCCCCATAAAACTCCTATAAAAATGCCAATAATTGCCTCTAGCATAGCCACCATAAAACCGATATATAAGCTTGTGCGGGTGCCAGACCATACCATGCTCCACATGTCTTGACCAGCGTTGTTGGTGCCAAACAGGAAGGGAGCATCCCCGGGCAGCAGCCTAAGCTTTGCTTCAGTTTTGGTTGTGGCGCTCAGACCATCTGGGGTTATGTTTAACTGGTCTTTTAGTACAAACAGTTCTGTGCCCTGGTTGGTATAATCTTCCGGAAATGTGTACATCTTAACTGGAAAATTGGAACGGCTTTCATAGGGTACCTGGTTTGGGTCTTCCGGAAGGCGCAATTTGGTAGTGAAATTGTTGAGCACATAGCCATGTTGACCATCATCAAGCTCAACCTTAACCCAGTTTTTTTCATACTCAATAATTGTAAAGGTTGTGCGGGCTTTCAAGGAAGTTAGTATGTTGCTCACCGCTGCCCAGGTGTCATTCTCATAGGGAGTAACAACCAGTTGGGTATTCTCAGGTACTGTGTACATTACATTGCTAAAGCTAGGTCCAATGTTATACATCTGTAGGCCAGTTATAGGGTGGTTGATTACCTCAGTTGCCCTAAACTGATTAGGTAAGTGGGGCTGTATAATAGTAAACAGTACCAGCAATACAAGCAAAATTAGCAAGCCTGTCGCAAGCCTATTTTTTAAAAACACCCTTATGGTGCTACCCCAATAGCTGTAATATGAAAACCCGGTACGCTCTGCCTCTTTTTCGCTATAGGGTGCAAAGGCAAAATCATCTAGAGATTGCTGAGACTGGTTCAAGCTTTCGTATAGTTGCTTTTCCATTTTATTTTCAGCCATCAGCGCACCCCTTCTTTTTTGGCGAAGCTTATGCGTGGGTCAATAAGTGCCATTAGCAGGTCGCCTAGCAGCATACCTATTATGCCTATGGAAGCATATATCATAACCAGGGCCTGCACCATAGTGTTGTCCTGGCGGGTAATTACATCCACAAGTAGTCCGCCCATGCCGGGGATAGAATATAAAGATTCAACATAAATAGAGCCAGATATGGTAAACAGCAAAGAGCTAGGAATATACTGAATCATCGGTACAAAGGCGTTGCGGAATACATGAGCCATGGTTATATCCTGGCTGGTGACGCCTTTAGCCTTGGCAAGCTGCACATAGTCCTTGTTTAGCTCGTCCACCATGTAGCGTCTAAGCCACATGGCATAGTAGGCAATGCTTCCCAAAGACATAGAAAAAACCGGAAGCACCCAGTTAAGAAATTTGCTTGGGTCAAATAACATTGAGATTTTAAGCATACTTGAGCCATAGCTTTGAATATATATGTAGTAAACTGCCGCTGGCACAGCATTGATAAACACGATAAAACCCGTGCCAATTTTATCCCAAAACTTGTATTTACTTCGGGCCATTTTGGCTCCTAAGGGGATGCCCAGCAGCAAAGATAAAGCCATGGATATCAACCCCATCTGGATGGATATGGGCGCTTTGCCAGCAATTATATCTATAATAGGCGCCCCGGTGCGGTAGCGGTTGGAAACACCCAAATCACCCTTTAAAATGTTTTTATAAAAGTTGAGCAGCTGGATATGCATGGGGTCTTTCAGCCCCAGTTGATGCAGCTTAGCGTCAATTACCCCTTGGTCTGCTTTATCAATATTGTCAAAATATCCTTCAATGGGCATTTGACGCATCAGGACAAACACCGTGGTGAGGATGATGAACAGTGTTACGAGGGCGGCCAAAAGCCGTTTGCCGACATATTTTAACACCGTTTTCCTCCTTTCAAAATACACGAATCAAATTTGATTACTATTGCAGTTGTATAGAAAAATTCTTAAATGAACAAAAGTGTGGGGCTGTGCAAGCTGGCAGCACAGCCCCGCGAATAATTAGTCGCTTAAGTGGGCATGAGTGCCCTTTTGAATTTTAGACTAATTTGCCAGAGCTGCCCGTTCCTGCTCCCATTTATCTTGAGCGTCGAAGAACTGGTCAGTGCTCATGGGCTCGTCCAACAGACGCATCCCCTTATAACGGTCAGTAGAGATACCGAAGGGGGAGTACTGGCAGGTAAAGGGATCAAGCCTGCTTGCAGTATAGCCACCGGCATTGTAGGAATATCCAAAGGGCATTACAAAGGCATGCTCAATTAAGTATGCTTCTGCCTTGGCAAATGCTAGGAAGCGGGCTTCTATGTCGTTAGTGATGGCCTTGGCTTCTTCAACCAGACCCCAGTATACTTGGAATTTGTTGTTGCCATTTTCATCTACATCAGTAGTGAAATCAGGGAAATTGTATTTCATGCCAGCGTTGGTATCAGTGACCGGCATAAAGGGGTCGGTATAGGTTTCGGGATCTGCATAGTCTGCACCCCAGTTGCAGTCTAGGAAGGCGTACTTGCCGCTGCGGCGCACTTCGCTAAGGAAGCTCTGAGAGGGACCTGCCTCTACAATGATATCAATAAAGTCATTGCCCAGCAATCCTTCCATCTGCTGCTCAAGCACCTGAACCATTTCAGCCCAGGTCTGAATGTTGGGATGATAGACGGTGAGCATTTTAATGGGGAAGGTGACACCCGCAGCTTCTAGCTCTTCCTTGGCTTTGGTAGCATATTCTTTGGCCAATTCTTCGTTGAAGGCATCTTTGCCAAGCTCTGACCATGCAGCTAGGTCTCCCATTTTCGCATAATCCTGACCGTTATAGTCAACAAAGCCTGGAGGTACGATGGAGTAGTGCAGTATGCTTTCAGGGTTGTCCGGTTCAGCCACAGTGGCAACCTTTACCCTGTCAAATGCGTGGAAAATAGCCTTGCGGAAGTTTTCATTGTTTACAGCAATCTTCCAGTTTTCAGGCTCATAGATTTCATCAAACTGGGGATTGAAATTCAGAGCATAGAAATAGCTATATTGTCCAATATGGCGCACAGGACGGATGAGGTCTGCGGTTTCGGGGTTAGATAGCCATTCCTGAGCCAGTAGGTTGTCAATGGTGGCAGAGTCAATCTCGCCTTTACGGTACAGGTCGGCAGAAATGGAAGCAGCTTCCTTGTTATATTTCATCTCGATTTGCTCGACATATACTTTGTCTTTGTCCCAGTTAATGGGGTTTTTGGTGTAGATCCGGCTTTCCTGCGGCTTGAACTCGCTAATATAATAAGCGCCGTTATACAGCAGGGTGTCATTACCAGTGGCAAGACCAAACTCCTCGCCTTTTTCAGCCAAGAAGGGACCATATGCGGGCATGAAGCATACATAGGTGGTCATGGACAGAAAGTAGGGCACGGGATTTATTAAGGTGTATTCAATCGTGTAATCATCTAGCGCCTTGATGCCTACAGTATCCCACTCCATTTTAGGGGCGGGCTCTTTGCCTTCTTCAGGGGTTGCGGTTCCAAGGAAATAAGCTTCCGCGCCATCTACTACTGAGTACAGTATGTTGGCAGTAGCAGATGCATTCTGGGCGTTCAGAATGTATTGAGCGGCAGTAACAAAGTCATGGGCGGTTACCTCAGCCACAACTTCTGCATTACCATCAATCCATTTGGCGCCTTGGCGGAGCTTAAAGGTCCACACTAGACCATCTTCGCTAACTTCCCAGCTTTCAGCCAGTGAGGGCTGGATTTGACCCAGATAGTCATATTCGACTAAGGTGTCAATGACATTGGCTGCCACAGCAAACTCGCTTGCAGTAGTAGTAGTCAGGTAGTTAAGAGAGGATACTTCGCCGGAATATAAGGTTCTATAGACCGCATCCTCAGTGAAGACAGGGGTGACAGACAACAGCATTGCTATTATCATCAACAGGGTTAGTGTACGTTTCATTTGTCTTCCTCCTTTTGTTTTTGGTATAGATAACGCATTATTGGTTATCTTGTGCCATGGTGTTCTGGGGTGATGATGAGGGGGATTATACCACCTGTCCGGAGAAAATGCAATTTCTATATGGACAAGTTGCATAATCTGAGGATTTAAAGATACACAATCCTTAAATATGACATTTACACCCACAACATCCTTCTTTTTCTTTTTTAAAGGCAAAGAAAGATGTTGTATATACACTGCCTTAATTTGCTTTTCAGGTCAAGTCCCTAAAGAAGAAAAAACAAGAAAAACACTAAAACAAAAACTCCTGAAAACTTGTAGGAAACCTTAAAACCAAGGCAATGCAGCCTTGGTATGAAAATAGTTTTCATTTTAAAGCTTTGGATGGCTGTAAAATGGCAAGAGTAAGGGATATATGCTTCCTTTACAAAGAAGGGTCACAGTCTCGTAATATTGTAATTTGGTCACAATTACTTATTGTTTTTATTAATAATATCAAGATTTTTTATTAGTACCGTGGCCTAGCATATCCTACAATTCGTTTATCATTAAGGCTATACATCCTAGTGTCTACACTGCCGCCTGCCGCTCCTTCAAGGGTATACACATAACGCTCATCTACATCATAAACAATGCCAATATGAGAGAAAGTAGTCTTAGATTTGGCATTGTTCCATAGAAAATAAATCAGGTCTCCGACTTGTGGAATGTAGTCGCTTTGGTTCATGCGGTTATATGGATTTAGGCGTTGAGCCTGCACTTGACCAACCTTGGGAACAAAGAAATAATTAAAGGCTTGTTGTGTATCATAAAATACACCATCTACATCTCGGGCGTTGTTTATGATATCCTCTCCGATACCAGCCTTCCTAGCAGACCAAGACACAAAATAGGAGCAGTAGGATTCACTGGGGTCCTGATAATATTCTCCATATTTTGAGTAAGGTCCACCAGTACCGGTGCCGCTTAAGATTGGGTTATTGCTGGTTCCACCTGAAAAGCCAAGTTGAGTGAATGCTATGCCAAGTAAATCTGCTTTCCTATCTCCGGTAGGGGAGTAGGCACTTTCTGAAAAGCTACGGGCAAGGTTTATTATTGGGGCGGGCTTATTAATTATGAGAACTTGTTCTTTTAATACATATCCGCTCTTGTGTTTGTAGCTAGCTAAATACCATTCTCCTTGTTCAAGTAGGATAGTAAGAGCAGCGCCGGCAGGCACAGTTTGTACTTTGTTTGCATTTTTGTTTGTGCTGGATTTAAGGGAAATAGCTTCACCAGTATAGTTGATTGCGGTTTTAAGCAGTGCATCGTTATTGGTACCGCTTTTTTGGTATAGTAAAGCCAGAGTTGCGGGGTCGGCATTGCCGCTTGTAGGCATACCGTTTCTTGCTTGAAAGCTGCGTACGGCTGCGGCAGTTTGGGTGCCGTAGGTGCCATCTGTTTCTATGTTATTAATGCCTTCATTAAGCAGGGCTTGCTGTAGATAGATAATTTGTTCTGGAGAACTTCCCTGCCTCAGTGTTTGGGCTATGCTAGCGCCAGCCATTCCCATAATAATGTTGGTATCCGGTTCGGAATAATAATAACCTGACTTATGAATGTTATCGTTAGTGCTTACCTTATTTGCTGTACTTGCAAATAGTAAGCTTAGGGTTTGATTGCCAGCAATACCATCTACTCGAAGTTTATTTTGTGCTTGGAACTTTCGTACAGCCTTGGTGGTGGCACGCCCATAAACGCCATCCACTTTTAAATTAAATCCGTGTTGGTTCAAAGCATCCTGAAGAGTTTGTACCGCCGTGCTTCGCATGTTTGGGCGTAAGGTAGTATGTTTATCAAATGTTGTTGTAGTGGAAGGGACGGCAGTTTCCTGTGAAATTTTGTTTCCATATAGCCTAATTAAAGTCTCATTGCCGGCTATGCCGTCAACTTTAAGCCCCTTAGCACGCTGAAACTTTGTTACTACACGCTGGGTTTCTCTTCCGTATTTGCCATCTACAGCAATGGAATAACCCTCCTCAAGCAGCGCTCGCTGAAGCTTAGTCACTTCTTCGCCCCTAGTTCCTGGACGAATGGTTGTATAAGCCGTAGCGCTAGTGACTAAGCATTGAATTAGCAACAGTATAGCTATTAATAGGATGGTAATCTTTTTCATAAACAAAACCTCCAGTACAAATAAAAAACAAACAAGCTATTCGTTACACACATCATATCAAAATAGTGTTATTTGGTGCAAGTTTTCTAGCCTTAAATATTAAAATGCCTAAAGTTTTCTTGGCATAAGTTTTTTTGAAATAAAATGTTGCAGATAAGGTATCATCCCGGCTTAATATTTTCCTCGAGTATTGAATGTAAATACTTTATTTCCTGAACTTTGTCATGATTTTTTTAATACTTCTTGACAAAGAAAAATGTAAATAGTATACTCTCGATATTCCGTTACGCCGCTGCGGCGGTGCAAAAGAGTGATTTGGATTTATTTTAATGAGGAGGGGAGATGAATGGAGAATAATTATATCGAAGCTATTAAGAGGGAAAAGAACCTTGATATGTTTTTTAATGCCATACTGTCACTTAAAAACAAAGAAGAGTGTGATAAATTTTTTGAAGATATTTTTACCGCAAAGGAATTGATAGACATACCTCAAAGGCTTGAGGTCGCCATGCTCCTCTTAAAGGGCAAGACCTATCAGGAAGTTGGGAATGTTTCGGGTGCAAGTACATCTACGATTACTAGGGTGAGTCGCTGCATTCAATATGGCAGGGGCGGATACAGGCAAATAGAGGAGAGAATATAAACATGTTCAAAAAAGAGCTTTTTACGCAAAAGGAGCTTTTATCCTTTAAATTAAGAGAGCTGTTTTCTTCTTATGGCTACTCGCTTTATAAGATGAAAACCTTTGAGCCTTACAGTTTTTATCTTGAAAATATGGACTTCCTTTCCTCAAAGAATATTCTCTATTTTACTGATAGAGATGGTACTTTGATGGCGTTAAAACCCGATATTACATTATCTATAATTAAAAACTTAGATACGGCTTTGGATAAACATAAAGTCTATTATAATGAAACTGTCTATCGCGCGCCTAATTCGACCGGAAACTTTCAGGAAATCCTACAATTTGGTGTTGAGATTATAGGCAGGCTATCGGATGATGATATGTTTAACTTGATTTTTTTAGCGGCAAAGTCGTTACTTATTATTGATGAGAAGCCAGTTCTCATTGTATCTGACAATAGTCTTTCTCAAAAAGTAATTGAAAAGGCGGGACTGAGTAAAGTTAATGGAAAGATTTTTGATGCATTTCAAAATAAAAATCTTATGCTCCTAAATGATATTTTAAGAGACAATTATACGGAACAAAAATATATAGATATTTTACCTAAGCTTCTCTCTTTACACCTGCCTTTAGACAAGGGAATTGAGGAACTTGAGAAAATACTGGATGATGATGCATTCCATAAAAACATAGAATATTTAAAAGGCTTATATCGTTACCTAGAAAATAATAATCTAAAAACTAAAGTTTTTCTAGACTTTTCCATACCGGAAGGTTTTAAATATTATGACGGGCTTAGTTTTGTGGGAATAATACCAGGGGTCTCTTCAGAGATTTTAAGAGGCGGGGAATATAGCAACTTAGTCAAAACAAAAGAAAAAAGCTACTTGGCATCCGGGTTTGCGATTTATTTAGAAAAAATAGAGGATAAAGGGAGTCTATGATGAAAGACGGTTTAAAAATAGCTCTTCCCAAAGGAAGACTGGGAAATAAAGTCCACAATATTTTAAGTAAAATTGGATATGGCTATGATGAAATTATGGAAGAGAGCAGAAAGCTGGTGTTTTACGATAATGAAAAGGGTAACACATACTTTTTGGTGAAACCGTCTGATGTGGCAACTTATGTTGAATATGGCGCAGCTGATATAGGTTTTGTGGGTCGTGATATTCTCCTTGAAAATAAGAGTAATGTTTTTGAACTATGCGATCTTGGAATCGGCAAGTGCAGGATATGCATAGCTGGGGAAAGGGATTTCCCTTATTATGAAAAAAATCATTTAAAAGTTGCAACCATATTTCCTAATATAAGCCGAGAGTTTTTTCTCAGCTCAGGTAAGACTATCGATATCATTCCTCTTCATGGCTCCATAGAAATTGCTCCGCTAGTCAAGTTGTCTGATGTAATTGTGGATATTGTTGAAACTGGCACAACTCTAAAGGAAAACAATTTAATCGTTTTTGAGGAAATATCCCATATCAGCACGAGATACATAGCAAACAAGGTGAGCTATACCTATAAAAACAAGGAAATAAGTAAAATATATGAGTTGCTTAACAACGAAAGGGGTGCGGGAAATGATTAGGATCAAACATATAGATGAAATCAATCTAAAACAGAGTTTGTCTGAAACTATAGATGCGAACCTCATAAAAGATGTCGCTGCAATTATTGAAAATGTAAAATATAATGGTGATAGTGCGCTTAGGGAATATACTGAGAAATTTGACGGAGTATATATAGATGATTTTGAAGTTTCGGATAGTGAGATGGATGAAGCTCTAAATTCAGTTGAAGAAGAATTTATAGCAGTACTTAAAAAGGCGAAGGAAAACATCTACAAATTCCATGAAAAACAAAAGAGGGATGACCTTATCATATTTGAAGAGGATGGAAAAATCTTAGGAGAGAAATTTACTCCTATTGAAAGAGTTGGTCTTTATGTGCCGGGCGGTACAGCGGTATATCCATCGTCTGTGCTTATGACTGTTATACCGGCAAAAATCGCCGGATGCGCAAATATATCCATGGTATCTCCGCCCGATAAAAAAGGAAACATTTCGCCGCTTATCCTTGCAGCAGCAAATATTTCCGGCGTGAGTAAAGTATATAAAGTTGGCGGAGCACAAGCGATAGCTGCACTTGCCTACGGTACGCAGAGTATAGAAAATGTATATAAAATTATAGGTCCAGGCAATAGGTATGTAGCTGAGGCGAAAAGGCAGGTGTCAAGTATTGTTGGCATAGATATGGTAGCAGGACCTTCCGAGATACTTATAATAGCTGAAAAAGAAGCTAATCCGGACTTTATCGCTGCAGATCTTCTCTCACAGGCTGAACACGATACTTATGCAAGGTCTATTCTCCTAACCTGCGATAAAGAGCTTGCAAACAAAGTTCAGGATAGTATCGAAGTTAAGCTACCAAACTTGATAAGAAAAGAGATAGCGCGCAAATCCATAGATGAACAAGGTTTAATTGTCATATGTGAAAGTAAAGAACAGATGTTTGAATTATCCAATGAAATTGCGCCTGAGCATTTGGAACTTATGACTACAAACCCGATATCTGATTTAAGCTTGGTTAAAAATGCCGGTTCCGTATTTTTGGGAGAATATACGCCTGAGCCTACGGGAGATTATTATTCCGGAACCAATCATACACTCCCTACATCAGGTACGGCAAAGTTTGCGAGCCCACTGTCGGTAGATGATTTTGTCAAAAAAACACAGTTTTCATTTTATACTAAAGGAGCTCTCTTAAAGGATGCGGAAGCCATAATGCATTTTGCGGAAAAAGAAGGTCTTACGGCGCACTCGAATAGCGTAAAGGAGAGGACAAAATGAGCTTTTTAAATGAAATATATTTAAATTTAAAACCCTATACACCCGGCGAACAGCTTAACGATAAGAATTACATTAAGCTCAATACCAATGAAAATCCTTATGGAGTATCGGAAAAGGCAAAGAGATACGCAGAAGAGGAAATTGCAAAATCCCGCCTATATCCTGACCCCGAAAACTCGCTTCTTGCAGAAAAAATTGCCGAATACTATCGTGTTGATAAAAATCAAGTTATCATTACTAATGGCTCGGATGAAGTGCTTTATTTTATATTCGCAGGTTTTTTTACAGGTAATAAGAAACTACTTTTCCCAAATATTACCTACGGTTTTTATAGGGTGTATGCTGACTTTTGCGGGGTTAATTATTACGAAGTGCCATTGAAAGCAGATTTTACTATCAATACGGACGATTATACTAAAGGAAATGCCAATATTATTATCGCCAATCCTAATGCACCTACGGGCATATATTTAGGACTTTCTGAAATCGAGAAGATTATAATGGCTGATACAAAATCTTTAGTGGTTATAGATGAGGCATATATAGATTTTGGCGGGAATAGCTGTATAGAATTGGTAGAAAAATACGACAATCTTATAGTGGTTCAGACCTTTTCAAAATCACGTCAATTGGCAGGGGCAAGAGTAGGTTTTGCCATAAGCAACGAAAAAAACATAAGTGATTTAAAAAAGATAAAATACTCTATAAATCCCTACAATGTGAACCGCGTATCAGAAGCCATGGCAAGAGGAGCTATAGAAGATAAAGAATATTTTGATAAAACGGTGCAAAAAATCATAGAAACACGCGAGGGTTTTGTATGTTCTTTAAGGGAAAAAGGGTTTCTAGTTTTAGATTCATATACAAATTTTGTATTTGCTAAACACGACAAAATAAAAGGTAAAGTCCTTTATTCTATGCTTAGAGATAGGGGATTTTTGGTCAGACATTTTGATACTGCTCTTTTGACAGATTTTATCAGAATAAGCATAGGGAAAAAAGAAGATATGATGCTGCTAATTAATGAAATTGAGAATATATTAAAGGAGGTAGAACGGATATGAGAGAGGCGAGTATTTCGCGAAAAACCGGTGAAACCGACATCAGCGTAAGCTTGAATCTAGATGGTGCTGGTAAATATAATATAGACACTGGAGTGGGGTTCTTAAATCATATGCTTTGTAGCTTTGCAAGACATAGCAGATTTGACCTTATAGTAAAAGCTGTGGGGGATATAGATGTGGACTATCATCACACTACAGAAGACATAGGAATCGTTTTAGGAGAAGCTTTTTCAAAAATCCTTGATGACAAAAGAGGTATTAGAAGATTTGGCTCCGCAATTATACCTATGGATGATGCTTTATCACTGGTGGCGCTGGATTTTTCAGGAAGGGAATATACAGTTTTTCATGCTGATTTTAATACGGAAAAGGTAGGGGACTTTGACACAGAACTCGTAGAAGAGTTTTTCAGGGGTTTTGCCCGCGGCTCAAAGTGCAATATTCATGTCAGGCTTTTAGATGGAAGCAATAGCCACCACGCGATAGAGAGTATATTTAAGGCTTTTGCTAAGGCGACTCAAATGGCGGTATCAATTGAAGGGCATGACGATATACCATCAACTAAAGGAGTGCTTTAATGTATATCTTTCCTGCCATTGATTTATACGATTCCAAGGCTGTCAGGCTACTGAAAGGCGATTATGAGCAAATGACAGTCTATTCAGACAATCCCATGGAAATAGTCAGAGATTTTGAAAGAAATGGAATTTCTCACATACATATAGTTGACTTAGAGGGGGCGAAGAGTGGAGATAATATAAACTATCAAATGATTGCAAAGATTCGCAAAAATTCGGATATATTTATCCAGCTGGGTGGCGGAATAAGGAGCATGGAACAAGCGGAAAAATATCTAAGTATAGGTATTAACAGGATTATCCTAGGTACAGCAGCGATAGAAGACGAAAATCTGCTTATGAAATTGCTTGAAAAATATCAAGAAAAAATTGCTGTTGGCGTAGATGTTATGAACGGTGTTGTAAAAACTCATGGGTGGAGAAAATCCACGGGTATTTGTTTAAAGGATTTCTGTAAAAAATTAAACGCATTAAATGTGCGAACTATCATAGCAACTGATATTTCCAAGGATGGGGCTATGAAAGGAACGAATATCGCTCTTTATGAAGAGTTACAAAAACTTACAAATGCTGACATAATTGCGTCCGGTGGCATTCACAATATAGAAGAACTTAAAAAGATATATGAGCTTAATCTTTACGGTGCTATTATTGGTAAGGCATATTACACGGGAGATATCAAATTATATGAGGCGATAAAATATGAAAAATAAAAGCATATATGCCTGCATGGATATTAAAAACGGCAAGGTAGTAAAAGGGGTAAAATTTAGCGATATAAAAGAAATATCAGATGACCCTGTTTTTCTTGCGAAAAAATATGAAAATGACGGCGCCGACTATCTTGTGTTTTACGATATAGGAGCGACGATTGACAACAAAGATATATTTTATGACAAAATAGAAGAAATACTAAAAGCTGTAAATATTCCATTAGTTGTAGGCGGCGGTATTAAAACTTTGTCGGACTGCGACAAATTATATGAACTTGGGGTTAGGCATTTCAGTATTAATTCCGCAGCTGTAAAAAACCCTAATTTGCTTAAAGAAGTAAGCGATAAATACGGTAGTGACAGCCTTATACTTTCTGTAGATGTTAAAAAAGTAGATGAAGCTTATCATGTGTTTTTGGGTGCAGGGAAATATGATACAGGTCTAGATGCTAAAGAATGGATAGAAAAAGCAGCCGATTTAGGCGCCGGAACTATCGTTATTAATTCCATAGATACTGACGGAACAAAAGAAGGCTACGACACTCAAATGCTGGGGGCTCTTACTGAGAATATAAACTGTAATATAGTCGCATCAGGCGGAGCGGGAAAAACTGAAGATTTTTTTGAAGTATTTCAGAAAAACCCAAAAATCACCGGCGCATTAGCAGCATCAATATTCCATTACAATTTGGTAAGTATAAAAGACATTAAAAAGGAGCTTAAAACAATAATGGAAATTAATACAAATAACCTAAAATATGATGAGAAAGGGCTAATACCCGCAATAGTTGTAGATGCAAACAATAACGATGTTTTGATGCTTGCATATATGAATAAAGAAAGCCTAGCATTATCTATAGAAAAAAATTTGACTTACTTTTACAGTAGGAGCAGGCAATCTCTGTGGCTTAAAGGGGAAACTAGCGGCAACTATCAGCATATTGTAAAGATAGTTGCGGATTGCGATAAGGATACCTTATTAATTTATGTTGATAAAGATGGTCCTGCTTGTCATATGGGAGCTGAAAGTTGTTTTTTTAACACTATTTATGAAAACCCAGACAAAAATGACGAAGGCTTTTCTTTGGATAATCTATACAACTTGATACTCGACCGAAAGGAAAATCCAAGTGAAAAATCATATACGAGTTATCTGTTTAGAGAGGGCATAGATAAAATTCTAAAGAAAATTGGAGAAGAATCCACCGAAGTAGTTATCGCCGCTAAGGGAGATAATAAAAAAGAAACCATATACGAAATAGCAGATTTGCTATACCACAGCCTAGTTTTGATGGCTGATATGGACATTAAGATTGCTGATATATTAAACGAGCTTAAAGGGCGGTATAAAAAATAACAGGAAAATTCGTAATATAATTAAATCTTGAGTATTGCTTGTGTACAAAATGAAAAACAAGCAAATGAATCTTAAAGGAAAATAGCCATGTATGATAACAACATTGAGTATAACCTTCCGGATATTTTAAGAAGAAACAGCTACCCCGGGCGTGGTATCGTGCTGGGAAGAACACCGGATGGTGTACCCATAGCAGTCTATTTTATCATGGGGCGTAGCGAAAATAGCCGTAACCGTGTTTTTGTAGCTGACGAGGACAACCTGTTTATACGCATCAACGACCCAGCCAAGCTTGACGACCCATCCCTTATACTGTACCGGCCTATACGCCAACTGAATAACAATTTAATTGTTACTAATGGCGACCAGACTGATACTATATATGATGTATTATCGCAGGGAGGCATGTTTCAATATGCGCTGGACACACGGAAACACGAGCCCGACGCCCCGCACTATACACCCCGTATATCGGGACTGCTGCCGCTTGATGATGAATCTGTACTTTTGTCAGTATTGCGCGCACATGATGCTTCGGGCGAAACATGTGACCGCTTGACCTATTCTTATGAGCTGTTGCCTGGTGAGGGGCGGTTTGTGCATACCTATCAGTGCGATGGTAATCCGCTGCCTTCCTTTGTTGGCGAGCCTGCACGGATAAAGATACCGTCCGATATCAAAAGTTTTGCCCAAGAAATATGGAAAAGCCTTAATGCTGACAATAAAGTTGCTCTATATGTACGCAAAATGGATGAGGATCCTCTTGTTTATAATCGTCATGCACAAGGAGAAAATCAATGAAAGAACTTAAACTAAAATATGGCTGCAATCCAAATCAAACTCCTGCGCGCATTTTCCTGCGTGATGGGGGAGATCTGCCACTGGAGATATTAAACGGTACGCCGGGATATATTAACTTCATGGATGCACTCAATGCCTTACAGTTGGTGATTGAATTAAAGCGTGCTACCGGCTTGCCTGCCGCTGCGTCTTTCAAGCATGTTAGCCCTGCCGGTGCTGCTGTGGGTAAGTCCATGAGTGATACACTCAAAAGAGCGTGCTTTGTTGATGATATAAAAGGATTGGATGATTGCCCGCTTGCGCTGGCGTATGCTCGTGCGCGCGGTGCTGACCGCTTATGTTCCTTTGGAGATTTTATCGCTCTAAGCGATGTATGTGATGTAGTTACGGCTCGAATCATCGCCCGTGAAGTATCTGACGGCGTGATTGCGCCGGGTTATAGTGAAGAAGCGCTTAAATTGCTCAAAAAAAAGCGCGGTGGCAAGTATATTGTTATTACCATTGACCCGGATTATCAGCCTACAATGATTGAGCGGAGAGACATATTTGGTATCACGCTAGAGCAGCGACGCAACGATGTAGTAATTGACGAAAATAGCCTTAATAACATCGTAACCACAAACAATACCCTTACTGAAGAAGGCAGATTAGGTTTGCTTGTGGCTTTAATTACACTTAAATACACGCAGAGCAACTCCATATGTTTTGCGCGCGGTGGACAGGCTATAGGCGTAGGCGCTGGGCAGCAATCGCGTGTGCACTGTACACGCTTAGCAGGCGACAAAGCTGATCTGTGGCATCTAAGGCAACACGAAAAAACATTGGCGCTATCGTTTGTAACTAGTATTACACGCCCAGAGCGCGACAATGCGGTGGATGCATTTCTGTCGCCATATGCGCAGGAGGTATTTAGTAACGGAGGCTGGAAGGGAATTTTCACCCAAGAGCCTGATTACCTTAAAGAGGATGAAAAGAAAGCCTATCTAAGCAGTATAAGTGGCGTGGCACTTGGCAGCGATGCTTTTTTCCCTTTTGATGATAGCATTATACGCGCACATGAAAGCGGTGTTACTTTCGTGGCGCAGCCAGGCGGTTCGGTACGCGACCAAGAAGTGATTGACCGCTGCAACCAATATGGTATGCTAATGGCTATGACTGGGCAAAGGTTGTTTCATCATTGATTTATGCGTCAATTAACATTTTGCGGTGGGTTTGGATTGATAGAGTACACTAAAGTTCGCAACTTTGCTTAGTAGGTTTTAGTCATAAGTTATGTTAAGGTCACTGGAACTCCGCTATAATGTGTGTTTTCAAGACATTCACAAGGAGGAGAATACCAATGGCTCAAAACAAGAATACCATGAATTACAGCTTGCTTATTACTGCAACCAGTCCATATCCCTTCGATTCATAATGTTTACAAATAAGCGAAATGGTGATTTATACTGCGAAGGATCAATTTCATCAGGCTTAGTAAATTGGAAGGGTATAAGCAGCCAGGCTTTTCCATCATATCCATCCTCTATGCGCATCGCCGCCAGCCGACCTTTGCGCTGCTCTATGAGTAGAGACAATGGTTTATGAATGGTTTTCAACATTGCATTAGGCAGGCTTTGCTTTAGTCGCTGTTCTGCTGCCTGTGCTGCGGGTAGATCTGTGTACTCCAGCCCAAGCAGCACTATCATATTCTCCTGCTCCTCCAATTGCGCAATCGCCATTAGTCCCAGAGGCTCTTTCATTAGGGTCAGAACCTTGTCTGCTTGGATCATCACCAACTGCTTTACAGGCTGCGGTGACAACGCTTGCAGCAGCGCCTGCATCCTAGGCTCCTCAGACAGCATGGTATCTTTTTCTGCTGCGGCGATAGTGCGCATTGCATTTTCGTTCCTGCTGGACACTATTATGCTGTCATCAAAGGCAAAAGGCCAACGTTGCCCATATCTCCCCCCGAAGATAAAGGAAGAATCCGTTTTTTCTTTATTGAATTGCTGTCCTGCGCTGAAATTTCCCTCCAATCCCCATAGAGGTAAGCCCTTCTGCTCAGAAGGTATCTGTAGATATCCTTGTTGGTTGAGCATCGTCTCTATTTGCGCTGGAGAAAAAGTTCCCTTTAGCCATGCTTGGTCGTTTGGCGGTATGCCAATGCTCATGCTTTGGTGCACATCCGTTTGCGAGAAACCCATAGTTGAGATTAAATCCTCATTAGAAAAGTAATGAAAATTCATCGGGTCAAAGCCCGCCACAAGTTCCAATGGGCTTTGTGCACCTTGGTAGTCGATAAAGCTTAAATAATCCCACTCAAAGGTCTTGGCTGGCACTTGGCACAAAAATTGTTCCAAGGGCTGCTCCCCAAGCGTTGAAGCCTGGGCTTGTGTGCCAATTATTATTTGGGTGTCCGCAATGCACCCAAGCACCAACAATAGCGTTGTTAGCACCAGCATTAAATTTCTCTTTTTCATTTGAAACCTCCTGTCTGTATTTTTATTTCTACGAAATAATTCAAAAATATTTATGATTCTAAATCTAAACATCCAAAACTTAGTATTTTTTGTTATATTTTTACCTTGCATAAGTTCCAATAACTGTTGCTTCGGTCAATATCTTTCCTTCCGACAATTCCTGAAATTGCGATAAGTTAAAACCGGCTTTAATATTAAGCTTTTCAGACAGCGCATATACAGTAATTACATAACGATGCATGCCGGATGGCGGTGTGGGTCCACCGTATCCGATTGTTTTAAAATCATTTATGCCCTGTATGATGTCTTCCGACCAATCAATACTTGCGTTTTCTGGGATTTCACAGATTGTATCGTTTACCGGTATGTTGGCAACGAGCCAATGTACCCAATCACCTCCGTCAGGGTCAATCATGGTTATAGCAAGTGTGGCGGTATCTTTTGGAATATTGCTTATTGTTAGAGGTGGAGAAAGAGAGGGGATAGTTTTATTGATGAACTGTTTTCCTTTTGCTCCGTAAGGTAATCCCAGTGCTCCATCAATTATGGCGGTGCTTGTAACTGTCATGTCTGATATTTGAGTAGTATCAGGTAAAGCTGCAGATTCTGCCAAAGCAGACAGTTCTACCATAATAATAATTATTATTAATAAGAACAGTATGGTGCGTTTCATTTAGAAATTTCCTCCTTTTTTGTACAAAGTAAGAACACTGTTTTTTCGTCCTCTTTGTATTTGTTCTGGTTCTAACCATCTCCATTATAAAGAAAAAAATAAACAAAAAGCGTGCAAATTGCACAGGATAAAAGTTTGTTACTTTTTTTATGGTATGGTAATCTTCGGTTTCATTTTATCGCCCAGATTAGGATTGTATTTAGGTATATATGCAGCTAATTTCGAAACATTGATTTATAACTCTATTACAGTGTTTATAATGGGGTTATATTTTTTTGCAATATTAAAGAAGCAAGAATAGGGGAAAATGATATACTTTAAGTGAGTTAGATTATTACTTTCTCCTCTTTCTTGGCATTGTTTATGTCAAAATTTATGGTTGTTGTATGCCACCCTTAAGGAGCTTTGTCATCATCCATCCTGTTTTTCCATCTACCCATACCTTACACCAATATTTACCGTATTTTAATACATACACCTGCGTACCGTTGGGGTATAGACCTTGGGTTTCCGATTTTGTAGAAGATTTTTTGCGCAGATGAGCTCCATTACCACCGGTGTTGTCAACGCTGGTTATATAAGCATGTGGAGGTGGGGTAGCGATGGACTGTGCATTGGATACTACAGCAGCATAGCTTTGTTCCACATTAGCAACAGACATTGTAGCCGCATAGGGCTGAGGGTCAAGCCCCCATGCCATCATAAATCCTAGTTTGCCGTCTGGCGCAATCACCTGAGCAAAGTCATCGGTAAAGCCGAGCACTTGCACTTGAGTGCCGTTACTGTAGGCGCCAATTTTGTCAGACTTGAAGGATTGCGCCCCTCGCATGGTCATAGAAGAGCCGTCCTTATAAGCAACGCTCACTTGGGGTAGTATATATGTTATAGTGCCGGGCAGGGGGTCAAAAAACAGATTTTCCGCCCTCATATAGCCTTCCAGTGTGCCAATGCATAGCTTTACCCAGCCCTTATTAGGTTGAGAAAGTACCCTAGCCACAACACCCGGATAATATCGACCAAGAGAACTAGCTTTGCTACTAGCTTTTGTGAATAAGGCGGGTAAAGTGCCCGGTTCCGCAGGAGCTACTAATGCGTGGCGGAAACCATCCTCCAAAGTTTTGGGGCGCAAGCCTATGTTTTTTACCCAGCCATCCAAGGTCTTCCCTGATTCAGTCAACACACGTACACATGCCCATTCAGGACTACTACTTAGCAGTTCAAATGCCTCTTCCGGCATCAGTTGCCGTAGAGTTATCGTCGACATATCAGCAGATTCATATATGATAAGCGCTTCCCCAGCGTTAATATACACTAGGGAAGCTGATAGCCCGGGTATAGCGGTGGTAAGCAGTAATCCGGCTATAAAAATCATGCTTATAATACGTTTCATTGTGATTCATTCCTCCTTTATGGCACAAAAAGCTCTTTATCCATATTATACCAGAATTTATTAACAGCACAATCAGGTTTTATTTCTTATACTTTAGTTTTTGGTTAATGCTAATTGCTTAACTTGTCTGCTAATGTTACAATTGCAGTGCAAATATCAGTCGCTATGTGAGAAAATGCTTGGATAATAGACTAAATCTTATATACTAGGAGGGATGAACATATGAGTAACTATAAAGAAAAAGATTACAAAATATTTGAGCTGTTTCAAAAGGAATGGGCATTGGTAACAGCTGGAAATTTGGACCGATTTAACTCATGTACTGTTGGATGGGGCGATATAGGCACTCTGTGGAGACGGTCAGTTGCAACTGTGTATCTCCATCCAAGCAGATATACATGTGATTTTTGCTTGCAGAATGACTTTTTTACAGTTAGCTTTTATCCGCCAAGCTGCAAAGAAGCGTTGGCCTATATGGGGTCTCATTCGGGTCGTGATGGCAATAAAGTGGAAGCTGCAGGCTTGACACCTGTGGCTATAGGTAACAGTGTTACTTATGCGGAAGCGAAAATGACATTTCTTTGTCGTAAACTATATCAACATCAGTTTATCAAGGAAGATTTAGCTGTAGATATACAGGAATTTTATGAACAGAATCCTAAATCTTTTCCGCTGGATGATGTAGGTAACTGGCAGCCGCACTGGCTCTTTGTTGGTGAAGTTATTGATGTTATGGAGCGGGCTTAATAAAATATATTGAAGAATAAGGAACTTAAAAGTTTAATAATTAAGAAATAGAAGCTCCGCTTTGTTGCTCAGTTTTTCTCCATGGTAGCTTCAGCACGGTACGGTAACCCCAGTCCAAAAGACGGCTAGGCAGAACGCTTATAAGATACATTAAAAAGCCTGAGCCCTTGCGATACTTTAGCCGAGGACGCTTATCTTCAAGAGCTCTTATTACGGTATCTATCAAATCCTGCGGGTTTCCTGCGTTTCCAAGCACTTTGTCCATCATAAATTTTAGGCGCTTTAGCACTGTATGATAACGGGTTGTGCTTTTTAGCGCTTTAAAGTATTCATCATCAATGCCGCTGAGTAGCTTGGTCTGATAAGCACCGGGCTGTATCTTTATAACAGGAATGCCAATAAACATAAGCTCCCGCCTTAGGCTGTCGTTATAAGCTTCAATGGCTCGTTTGGAAGCGCAATAGGCGCCTGCAAAGGGTTGGGAGGCAGCCCAGCCCACGGTAGAAGAGCAGTTTATTATGCGCCCTTGTCCTTTTTCAATTAAATCTATCATTAGTGCATTAACTCGGGCGGTACCCAGCACATTGATGTCTATAAGTTTTTCCATCAGCAGTATTGCCTCTCCTTCAACAAGTGAAGAAAATACCGATATGCCAGCAAAGTTGACAACGGCGTCCAAGCGGTCGGAGTATTTAAGCAATTCTTCTTTAGCTGCCGTTAAGCTTTCCATATCGCGCACATTTGCATGTAGAGGGATTACATTGGGAAGCTGCCCGAGTTTCTTTAGTTTATCATTGTTTGTCCCTACAGCAAAAACTTGCCAACCCCTCTGGGATAAGGCGTGTACGCACAATTCTCCAAGACCGCCGGTAGCGCCTGTAAAGAAAACAGTTTTCATGGTAAATCCTCCTCATAAATGCCTATGCCGATAATATCCTGCTGCCTTCGGGTACGTTGGTAGCCGCTGTATATGCCGGAGCTCATTACATTGTTACCCATAAAAATCATTGCCGCTGTTTGACCGCCGTCAAGGGTATAGGCTTCATAGCAGCCTTTTTCAAGTAGACGATCCGCCACAAAGCTTAAAGATACTCCAGCGGAGCGCTTGTTACGTCCCTCTACCATTATGCCCACAAAATGACCGGGAGCAATAACACCTATGGCGCTGCGTGGCTCTCGGTGGGTAAAGCTCTTCTTTAGGCGCGTGTCCTTCTCTCTATCCTTAAACAGAATTGGACCAAAAGCTAGAACATCTAGCGCTCCTTTGTTCAGGTAGTCATTTCCACTTAGCACTCCAGGGGTGTACATTTCCACATGTCCATCAGCATATAGAGCCAGCTCATCAAGGGGCGGTATCTTGGCTACTGGACGGGTATAAGTGTTTTCATGCAGTAGTTTACCGTTTCGGATAATAAGCCCGACGCGTTCTTTGTTTGACAGGCGAAAGGAAAAGAAATCTCCGTTTTGGGCGTATACAACATGGTTATTACGGGCAATTTTTTCCGGTCTTTCTAGATAACGGGAAGGACGTTGCGGATCGGCAGAAAAGACACGGAAGTGCTCTGGTTCCTTAAAGCGGATGTCAGCAATAAACCATACAACAGCTTTTCGCTCAAATTTCCCAGAATAGCGAGCAATCTCAACCCTAAGGGTGGGCGAAATATATATCCATTGACCAGCTTCCTCATCCTTATGAACAAATACTTTTGCTGTACTCTGTTCATCAGCAGATAGAAAACCGTCCTCGGTAAGGGATGGCCATGCCGTGAAGGGTAGAGGACCATCTGCTGGAAAAGGAGTGCCAGAAGGAGAATATGTAGGTATGTCAGTGGGCAGAGATGTTGGATGCGCAAAAGCAGGCATGAAATAAAACAGGATGTTAAATAAAAGAAAGAATGTCATCCATCTTTTGTTTTTTACTAATCTGCTCATACCGTTTCTCTCCTTATTTTTTAAGGAATATGCTCCATGAAGGGGCAAGGTCTATCATACAAGGAATAGTCAAACGCTTAAGAAAGTAATGTTAACCCATTCCGGTCTACTTCTAGCTCCATAAGTTGCCAGTTACCGGAAATCTCCTGCATTGCCTTCGCCATGCGCTGAGGGAAATCTTTTTCATGGTATAGGCACAAAAAAGTAGGACCGGCTCCGCTCAAGCAAAAACCGTCTGCTCCTTGCTCTTTAGCTATGCGGGTAATTTCTTTACTGCCTTTAATCAAGGGGAAGCGATAGGGCTGGTGCAGCTTGTCAGACATTGCCAAAGATAAGAGCGCACATTCTCCAGTTTCTAAAGCGCGCAGTAAAAGAGCAGCATGTCCTACATTGTATACCCCATCTTGCCTGGTTATGGTATCAGGTAATACCGCCCTTGATTTTTGAGTAGAGAGGGCAAAATCCGGAACCAATGCAAGAAAACGAATACTATCTGTAATGGGTGCAGACGCAGTATATACTTTCTCTCCCTTCAGTATGGACACACATAGCCCTCCAAATATTGCGGGGGCAACATTATCAGGATGCCCTTCAATCTTTGTGGCTACTTCAAGTATATCTTGCTTATTTTTTTGAAGACCATTTAGTATAGAAGCTGCAGCTACCCCTGCAACAATCAAGGCGGCGCTGCTACCAAGCCCGCGGGATGGGGGAATAGGCGAGTCAATATTAACACTTAGACCGGGTACAGCTACTCCCCATGTTGTACAGGCAGCAACAAAGGCTTTATATACCAAATTGTTAGTGTTACGGTACTCAGGTGGGCAGCCAGTAATGTTAAGTCCCTCAGCAATTTGCTCAAAAGTAAAACGAGCATACATATTAAGAGCACAGCCCAAGCAATCAAACCCCGGTCCTAAGTTGGCAGTTGTGGCGGGAACGCGAAGGCTTACCATGGTTCCACCGCCTTTTTTTCTACATAGTTTAGCATATCCGCAGGGTCAATTACATCAGTATGTAAAACGGGTTTATGGGAAAGATCTTTTAAACATGATGGTAAATCAAGATTCAATATTTGGCTTAGGCTTTCTGCAGAGCTTACATCCTCTGGTATATTTAAATTTAGCGCTTTTGCTATGGCGCCGGGAAACTTGAATGGGGAAGCGGTAGAAAGCACAACATTTATCCCTTTTAGTTGGTCTTCTTGGATTAAATCTTCCATTACCTTCCATGCGGAAGCAGTATGGGGGTCCATCAAATAGCGGTGCTTGTTCCACGCACGGCTGATGACATGAAGGGCTTTCTCATCATTGCAGGCGCCGGATAAAAAGCTCTGTCGTATTTTTTTCATATATTTATCCGACATATGGTAATAGCCCTCTTTTTGCAGCTTATCCATGCACTGCGCTACAAGGTTAGCATCCTTTGATATGAAATACAGTAGCCTTTCTAAGTTACTGGACACTAAAATATCCATTGAAGGTGAAAGGGTCTTACGCAATTTCCTTCTACGGTCATACACTCCTGTTTGTATAAAATCATTCAGTACATCGTTGCTGTTTGTAGCACATACCAGTTTGTCTATGGGAAGTCCCGCTTGTTTGGCTAGGTAACCTGCTAGAATATCGCCGAAGTTGCCTGTGGGTACTACGAAGTTTATCTTATCTCCCAAGGTGATGGCTTTTTCTTTTAAAAGGGAAGTATAGGCGGTAAAATAATAGCTTATCTGCGGTACCAAACGACCGATATTAATGGAGTTAGCGCTGGAAAGTGTAATGTTTTTTGGTGGTGTAAAAGTGCTAAATACCTTTTTTACACCTGTTTGAGCGTCATCAAAGTTACCATTAACGCCACATACCTTTTGATTTTCCCCTGACATAGTTACCATTTGTGCTTTTTGTACAGGGCTTACACCGTCCTCTGGATAAAATACCATTATTCGTGTGCCGGATACATCTTTAAAGCCTGCAAGGGCAGCAGAACCTGTATCACCGCTAGTTGCTGTTAGTATAAGAATTTCGCGCTCATCCAAAGTATATTCACGCGCGGTAGTTAAAAGATGGGGCAGGGCGCATAGCGCTATATCTTTGAAGGCAGCGGTAGGACCATGAAACAGTTCTAATACATAGCTGTCTCCAACCTTCACCAAGGGTGTAATGGCAGGGTCTGTAAATTGACCAACATAAGCGGCGCGGGCAATTTCATCTGCTTTGAGTGCGAACTCAGGAAAAAAAGCGGAGAAAATATGCTGCGCAGCAGATATGAAATCTTCCCCAATAATCTCAGATAAATCCGGGATATTCTGAGGCACATATAGCCCTCCATCTGGAGCAATACCTTGCAAAATAGCTTGCGAAGCTTTTATGTTAAACACACCTACACGGGTACTACCGTACAACATTGCATCACCCAACCTTTCTGAGAGCTATATTACCATTTTTAAAGGGGAGAGGAAAGGTACATGCAGTATTAACAAAAAAGTAGTATATTTTATAGCGATTGAGTGGGATTGAAGACTAGTAAAAAGGCAGAATTTTATCTGGAAAGTAGCAGATAGGCATTATACAGAAGAGTTTACATAAATTCGCTGATTGCACGGAACATAAAAAACAAAGAAGAAACAATTCTCCGGAGATATTTTTACCAGTTTAACTGGGTAGAGCTTGACATATGCCTACACTACATGGTATTTTACTTCCATACTTGATTCTTTGGAGGATTTATGCGACGACATGCCCTTAACAACCTACTACTTATTGACCTGCTAGGCATACGAATTATTGTCGATGTCAGCAGGTTTTGTTGTATACAAAAGGAACAGGTATAAGGCTTGGAGAACACATTAATTGCCCGTCCCTTATGTATACAAAGGGGCGGGGTTTTTATTTGAAAGGAGCGACAGGATATGCAACTTACAGGCGCAGAGATACTCATAAAGGTTTTTATTGAGCAAGGTGTAGACTGTGTTTTTGGTTATCCCGGCGGTTCGGTACTTAATATTTATGACGAGCTTTACAAGGCTCAGGACAGGATTACTCACATTACCACCTGCCATGAACAGGGCGCTGCTCATGCGGCAGACGGTTATGCAAGAGTTACCGGTAGACCCGGTGTGGTTATCGCTACTTCCGGTCCCGGTGCGACAAATCTTGTAACCGGCATTGCCAACGCTTATCTTGACTCAGTGCCTATGGTAGCCATCACTGGTAATGTTTCTCGCGCTCTTATTGGGCGGGATAGTTTCCAAGAGGTTGATATCACCGGCATTACTATGCCCATTACCAAGCATAATTATATGGTAAAGGATGTTAATCGCCTGGCTGATATCGTGCGGGAGGCCTTTAAGTTGGCTATTTCTGGTCGCCCTGGTCCTGTGCTGATAGATATCCCTAAGGATATTCAAAGCGCTCATGCCGAGTATGAGCCAATGCCTGGGATGCAGCGTACCAATGGCTTAAAAGCGGATGAGAAGAGCTTAAAAGCAGCACTTGAACTGATTGCAAAATCCAAGCGGCCATACATATATGCTGGTGGTGGCGTGGTAAATTCCGATGCCTCTGTAGAACTTATGGCTTTAGCAGACATATTAGATTGTCCCATAGGTACCAGCATGATGGGGCTGAGCGCCGTTAACAATGACCATCCTAGGCACCTTGGTATGACGGGCATGCACGGGAGATATGCCGCCAGCAAAGTGCTGAGCATGTCAGATTTGATTATTGCCGTGGGTACTCGTTTTTCCGATCGTGCCACCGGTAACAAGCAGGCATATCAGCTAGGGCGCAAGGTGCTTCACATTGATATTGACCCTGCAGAAATCGATAAAAACATCGTTGCAGATTGCTCCTTGCTGGGCGATGTTAAATTTATATTGATGCAATTAATGGAAGCTGGTGTTACTCGTGCCCCAAGCGACTGGGCGATGCAGGTTGACAAGGTGCGACAAGCCCCTGATAGTCATCTGGAAATGGATAAGGATACATTAAATCCTCAGACTGCCATTGAAGCAGTAAATGTGCGGTTACTGCCAGAAGATGTTATAACTACCGATGTTGGTCAGCACCAGTTATGGACTGCGCAATATTACCATTTTAGGCGTCCACGCACCTTTATTACTTCGGGCGGCCTAGGTACTATGGGCTATGGTCTTGGTGCTGCTATAGGAGCATGCCTTGGAAGGGGTAAAAAGCGTACTGTCCTGTTTACATCTGACGGTTCCTTTCATATGAACATGAATGAGATGGCTACAGCTGTAACAAACAAGCTACCTATTACCGTTATTGTTCTTGACAACAATGCGCTGGGTATGGTACGCCAATGGCAAACTCTTTTCTATGAGGAACGCTACTCCAACACCTCCTTAAACCGTAAGACAGACTATGCAAGGCTTGCTGATGCCTTTGGCGCCAAGGGATTTAATGCTTCTGATCTTAATAGCATGAATCAGGCGCTGGATGAAGCATTCAGAATAGAGGGTCCTACCCTAATTGATGTATGCATAGGCTGCGATGTAAAAGTACTGCCAATGATTCCACCTGGCGGTACCATAAATGATATTATTTTGAAAGGGTGAGTAGCATGGAAAATAAGTTTACATTATCCATTCTGGTTAATAACGAAGCGGGCGTATTAACACGGGTATCAAGCCTTTTTGGCCGCAGAGGCTACAACATTGACAGCCTGTCTGTTGGTGAAACGGAGGACCCAAGCTTGGCGCGCATGACCATACTCTCCCGTGGAGATATTGCCACCAGGGACCAGATTATTAAACAATTGCAAAAGCTTGTTGATGTCAAAGTTGTACAGCTGATGGAGCCGGACAAAACAGTCACACGTGAGCTTATGATGATTAAGGTAAATGCAGAGCTTGCTACACGTGCGCAGATTCATCAGGTGGTTGATGTTTTCAGGGCAAAGGTGGTTGATTTATCTACAACCAGCATGACTATTGAAATTACCGGAGAAAAAACAAAGCTGGACGCCTTTGTTTCTAACCTTATTCCCTACGGGATTCTGGAGCTGTGCCGCACTGGAATCACCGCTATTGGAAGAAATTCCGTTATATTAAACAACAGAGAAAGTGAGGAAAAATAACATGGCAACAATGTATTACGAAAAGGATTGTGATCTTAACCTACTAAAGGGTAAAAAAATTGTGGTGGTTGGCTATGGTAGTCAAGGCCACGCTCATGCGCTGAATCTTAAAGATTCCGGTATGGATGTTACTGTTGGGCTGTATGAGGGCTCCAAATCTTGGGAGAAGGCAGAAAAAGCAGGTCTAAAAGTAGCTACTACTGCTGAGGCTGTCAAGGATGCCGATATCGTCATGATTTTAGTAAACGACGAAAAACAGGCCAATCTGTACCAAAAGGACATAGCTCCTAACCTGCGTCCCGGAATGGCACTGGCTTTTGGGCACGGCTTTAACATTCACTTTGGTCAGATTGTGCCACCGCAGGACGTAGATGTAATTATGATTGCTCCCAAAGGTCCCGGTCACACTGTACGCAACCAGTTTAAGGAAGGTCGCGGTGTACCATGCCTTATTGCAGTATATCAAGATGCCACCGGTAATGCCAAAAAGCTGGCGCTTGCTTGGGCTATGGGTATAGGCGGCGCGCGTGCGGGCGTACTGGAAACCACTTTTAAAGAAGAAACCGAAACTGATCTGTTTGGCGAACAGTGTGTATTATGCGGTGGCGTTACAGCCCTTATCAAGGCGGGTTTTGACACTCTGGTTGAAGCGGGTTATCAGCCCGAAAGCGCTTACTTTGAGTGCCTACACGAAATGAAGCTTATTATAGACCTAGCGGCGGCTGGCGGTCTTTCCTTTATGCGTTACTCAATCAGCGATACTGCTGAGTACGGCGACTATATGGTGGGTTCACGCATGGTAACTGATGAAACCAAAAAGGAAATGAAGAAGGTACTGGAAGAAATCCAAGATGGTACCTTTGCCAAAATGTGGATTGAGGAAAACAAATCCGGGCGAGCTAATTTTCTTAAGATGAGAAAGGAAGCTCAGGAAAGCCTACTTGAGAAAACAGGCAAGGAACTGCGTGAAAAAATGACCTGGCAGAGGGAAAATTACGAAGAGTAAGGAGAAAATATCATGTTAAGAAGTGACAACATGAAGCGGGGAGCAGGGCGTGCGCCGCAACGCTCCCTGCTAAAGGCCGTTGGGCTAACCGATGAACAGATTGCAAAGCCCCTCATAGGAATTGTTAATTCGTTTAATGAAATAGTACCCGGTCATATGCATCTAGATAAAATTAGCCGTGCGGTAAAAGATGGCGTACTATCTTCCGGCGGAACACCGCTTGAATTTAACACCATAGGTGTGTGCGATGGCATTGCTATGGGACATGAGGGTATGCGCTATTCACTTTGCACAAGAGAGTTAATCGCCGACTCGGTAGAATGTATGGTACGAGCCCACGCTTTAGATGCGCTGGTGTTCATACCTAGCTGCGATAAGGTAGTGCCCGGTATGCTTATGGCGGCTGCAAGGCTTGATTTACCTTGTATATTCATATCCGGTGGTCCTATGTTGTCTATTTCTGACGATAATGGTCCTATGGACCTAAATTCCGTTTTTGAAGCAGTGGGTGCTCATGCCATTGGTCAGATGAGCGAAGAACAATTAAAACAGGTGGAAGATGATGCTTGCCCAACCTGCGGCTCTTGTTCAGGTATGTTTACCGCTAACTCTATGAATTGCCTTTCTGAGGCTTTGGGACTTGCCTTACCCGGCAACGGAACGCTTCCGGCGGTATACTCTGCTAGGCTGCGACTTGCTAAACAGGCAGGCGCTCAAGTGATGAAGCTACTTGAAATGAACCTTACATGCAAGCAGATACTAACCGAAAAGGCGCTAAAAAACGCACTTACAGTTGATATGGCTCTTGGTTGTTCCACCAATTCGGCTTTGCATCTTGCGGCAATCGCTCATGAGGCGGGTATCACATTTAACCTAGATATGATAAACGAAGTAAGCGCTACTACACCCAATCTATGCAAGCTTGCCCCTGCAGGTGAGCACCACATGCAGGATCTGCACGCGGCAGGCGGGATATATTCCGTTATAAAACAGCTCTTTGAAGCTGGTAAGATAGACGGAAGCGCACAGACGGTTCTAGGTGTATGCATGGAGGAAGCTATTAAGCCATTCCGTGTTAAGGATGCTTCTGTTATTCGTTCCATGGATAACCCCTATGCCAAGGAGGGGGGGCTTGCTGTGTTGCGAGGCAATATTGCTTCCGGTGGTGCTATTGTAAAGCAAAGCGCCGTTGCTCCTGAAATGTTAAGGCACAAAGGTCCTGCCCGGGTTTTCAACTCGGAAGATGCTGCGGAAAAGGCCATTTTTGGTGGTGAAATCAAAAAGGGCGATGTAGTTGTCATACGCTATGAGGGACCTAAAGGCGGTCCGGGCATGAGGGAAATGCTCAGTCCCACCAGCGCTATTGCTGGCATGGGTCTAGATAAGGATGTTGCTCTTATTACCGACGGGCGTTTTTCCGGCGCTACTAGGGGTGCAGCCATCGGTCATGTATCTCCTGAAGCGGCTTCAAAAGGCTCTATAGCCTTAATTGAAGAAGGGGACTATATTCAAATTGATATCCCGGGGCGAAGCCTCAACCTATGTATTACTGAAGAAGAAATGGAGCAGAGGCGTAAAGCTTTTGTTCTGCCGGCTAAAAAACCATTGACTGGATACCTTAAGCGTTATGCCATGTTGGTATCCTCTGCCGATAAAGGTGCAGTATTTGAAGAAAGCGAGGGCTAATATGAAAACCATTAAGATATTCGATACCACTCTTAGAGACGGGGAACAGGCTCCCGGTTGCAGCATGGATTTAAAGGAGAAACTAGAATTAGCCCTAGCTCTAGAGAAGATGGGTGTAGATATCCTGGAGGCAGGCTTTGCCATTGCATCTCCGGGAGATTTTGAGTCGGTAAGCGAAATCGCGAAAGTAATAAAAAATGCTACCGTAGTTTCGCTTGCAAGGGCTACCATGAAAGACATTGACACCGCTTATGATGCTGTTAAACATGCTGTGTCTCCGCGTATTCACACCTTCCTAGCTACATCTCCCACCCATATGGAGTATAAGCTACGAATGACAGAGCAACAGGTGCTTGACACCATTTCGCAAATGGTTAAATACGCCAAGGGCAAGCTAAGCGATGTAGAGTTTTCCTGCGAAGATGCCACCCGCTCGGACAGAAACTTTCTAGTTAAAGCAGTACAGGCTGCGGTTGATGCAGGAGCGACAACAATTAACATACCTGATACTGTGGGTTATACTACCCCCAGTGAAATGGGCGATTTGATTAAGCATCTGCTAGAAAATGTAGAGGGTCTTGATAGCGTTGATTTGTCAGTACATTGCCACAACGATTTAGGGCTTGCCGCAGCCAACACCCTAGCAGCAATTAGTGCAGGTGCCACTCAGGTGGAGACTACTATGTGCGGTCTTGGGGAGAGGGCAGGTAATGCAGCTATGGAAGAAGTGGTAATGGCATTGCACACTCGCAAGGATATTTTCCCTGTGCAAACCAATATTGACACAACTCGCATCTATCCTGTTAGTCGCCTAGTGTACTCCATTATAGGTATGCAAGCGCCTTTGAATAAGCCTATTGTGGGCATTAACGCCTTTGCCCATGAGGCTGGTATTCATCAGCATGGTGTACTGGCTAACGCCTCCACTTACGAAATTATGACTCCGGAATCGGTTGGTCTTACCACCAACAAAATGATATTGGGTAAACACTCAGGTCGTCACGCGGTGGAAGATCGCCTGAAGGATCTAGGCTACACCTTAAACAAGGAAGAGATGGACGATCTTTTCGCTCGTTTTAAGGCATTAAGCGATAGGAAAAAGACCATCAACGATAGTGACCTTGAGGCTCTTGTGTTGCACCGCATTGCTACCAATGGCGCTCCTTGGAGGCTTGATCGTTTTACAATTAATTCGGGCAACTATGTAGCCTGTAGTGCAGTGGTACGCCTTAGCCATGAGGGACAGCTCTATGAGGAAGTTGCTCTAGGCGATGGTCCAATCGATGCGGCTTTTAACGCAATTGATAAGATTATGAATGCTCCTGAGCATAAGCTGGAGGACTACGCCATACAGACCATCTCCGAAGGTAAGGATGCCCAAGGCGAAGCTATTGTCAAACTGGGCTGCGGCAACCGCAGCTATACAGGACGTGGTCTTAGCACCGATGTTATGGAAGCTTCTATCTTGGCGTACATCAACGGTATGAATAAGCTTTTGTAAGGAGATTTGATGAACAAAATTCAGATATTTGATTCTACATTACGCGACGGCGCCCAAGGAGAAGGCATTTCTTATTCGGTACAGGATAAGCTTTCCATCGTTAGTGTTCTGGATGACTTTGGCGTAGATTATATTGAGGCGGGGAATCCTGCCAGCAACCCCAAGGATATTGAGTTTTTTACTCGCCTAAAGAGTGTAAACCTGCGTCAAGCAAAGCTTTGTGCCTTTGGTTCCACGCGGCGAAAGGGGGTCAGGGTGCAGGACGACAGCAATGTTCAGTCGCTTTTAGCTACTGAAACGCCTGCTGTGTCAATATTTGGCAAATCCTGGGATTTACATGTAGAAAAAGTTTTATTTGCTACTTTAGAAGAAAACCTCGAACTTGTGTATGATACTATCAAGTTTATGAAAGATGCGGGACGAGAAGTAATTTTTGATGCCGAGCATTACTTTGATGGCGTTTTAAACAATCAGGAATATGCTCTTGAGGTTCTAAAGACTGCTGTAGAAGCAGGGGCAGACTGCCTAGCGCTATGTGATACCAATGGAGGTACTTTGCCGCATATTATCTACGAAAAGGTTAAGCAGGTTGTAGAGCTTTTCCCCATGGTTGATGTAGGTATACACTGTCATAATGATACTGGTTGTGCGGTTGCTTCATCCATTGCTGCAGTTTCTGCAGGTGCAATTCAGGTACAGGGTACTTTCACAGGCACAGGTGAGCGCTGCGGTAATGCGGATTTATCCATAATTATCCCTAATCTCCAGTTAAAGATGGGTTATAATTGTGTGAATAGCGACTTAACGGGTTTAAATAGGGCGGTACGCCATGTATGCGATATTAGCAACATGCGAGTTTATAAGGCAAGACCTTATGTGGGAGACAGCGCATTTGCCCATAAAGGTGGTATGCATATCGATGGAGTTAACAAGCTGTCCTCTTCTTTTGAGCATATAGCCCCTGAAACCGTGGGTAATGTTCGTCGTTTTTTGACTAGCGAGGTTTCCGGTCGTACTACAATACTTAAAAAACTTGAAAGGGTAGCTCCTGATCTTCAGCGCGACGCACACGAAGTAACGCAAATTTTGGAAAAATTAAAGGAATTAGAAAACAACGGCTACCAGTTTGAGGCGGCAGATGCCAGCTTTGAACTTATGGCACTAAAAACCCTAGGTCGCTGGAAAGAACACTTTGAACCTATTATTTACCGCACTATTGGCGAATACCCGCCGCCCAATGGCGAGAGAAGCGCTTCAGCAGTTGTGTCTTTGAAGGTAGACGGACGGGAGGAAACCACTGCCGCTATGGGCAACGGTCCAGTAAACGCTCTGGATAATGCTCTTCGTAAGGCGCTTACTGTGTTTTACCCCGAATTAAGCCGGGTTAGGCTAAGCGACTATAAGGTACGCGTGCTTACGGGTGCGGAAGCTACCGCCTCTATGGTGCGAGTGCTGATTGAATCCACCGATGGGGATATGACATGGAATACGGTGGGGGTAGGCACCGATGTTGTGGCAGCAAGCTGGGAGGCGCTGTGCGACTCCTTTGAATATACATTGCTTAGAAAGGATGGAATAAACGCATGAGCATGACTATGACGCAAAAAATTATTGCCGCTCATTGTGGCAAAGACACAGTAATCCCTGGTGAAATTGTGTTGGTTGATTTGGATTTAGTGCTTGGCAACGATGTAACCGCTCCGGTAGCCATTAACGAATTTGAGAAAGCTGGTTGCAAAGAGGTGTTTGATAAAGAAAAGATCGCCTTAGTGCTTGACCACTTTACGCCCAACAAAGATATTAAGGCTGCCGAGCAATGTAAAATGGTAAGAGAATTTGCTTGGAAGTATGGCATCGTCAACTTTTTTGATGTAGGGCAGGCTGGAGTAGAACATGCACTGCTACCTGAAAAAGGCATGGTTACAGCAGGCGACCTTGTAATTGGCGCTGATAGCCACACTTGCACTTATGGAGCTCTCGGAGCCTTTTCTACAGGTGTAGGTTCCACCGATATGGCTGCAGCAATGGCATCTGGTAAGGCGTGGCTTAGGGTACCTGAAGCTATTAAAGTAGTGTTAACAGGTAAGTTTAAGCCCCATGTTTCCGGTAAAGATTTAATCCTGCACCTTATAGGCAAAATCGGTGTGGATGGTGCGTTGTACCAATCCCTCGAATTTGTGGGTGAAGGAGTACAAAACCTTAGCATGGATGACAGACTGTGCGTATGCAACATGGCTATTGAAGCCGGTGGTAAAAATGCTGTGTTCCCTGTGGACGAAGTAACCCTTGCATTTCTTAAAGAAAAGGGCGCTAAGACTCCTAAGGTTTTCACTGCCGATGAGGATGCTAAGTATGTTCGCACCATAGAAATTGATTTAAGCAATCTTAATTCCACCGTGGCTTTCCCGCATCTGCCTGAAAACACTCGCACATTTGATGAGATTCCTAAGGATATGGTAATTGACCAAGTAGTTATTGGTTCATGTACCAACGGTAGGTTTAGCGACTTTGTTACAGCTGCTGAAATTATGAAGGGTAAAAAGGTGCATTCCAAAGTGCGCTGCCTGATTATCCCCGCAACACAGCAGATTTATCTTGACTGTATGCACGCAGGATTGTTTGATATTTTCATTGATGCCGGTTGTGCTGTGTCAACGCCCACTTGTGGACCATGCTTAGGAGGTCATATGGGTATTTTAGCCAAGTGTGAAAGGTGCGTATCCACTACTAACCGCAACTTTGTAGGCCGTATGGGTCATCCTGAAAGCGAAGTATACCTCGCAAGCCCTGCCGTTGCGGCAGCTAGTGCTATTCTGGGTCGTATTGCCCAGCCATCAGAACTGTAAGGAAGGAGAATAACCATGATTTTGAACGGAAAAGCTTTATGCTATGGGGACCATGTTGATACAGATGTAATTATTCCTGCTAGGTATCTTAACACATCTGACCATAAGGAACTTGCTGCCCACTGCATGGAAGATATTGATAAGAATTTCCACAAGCGTATGGAACAAGGAGATGTTATTGTAGCAGGCAACAACTTTGGCTGCGGTTCATCAAGAGAACATGCACCAATCGCGATTAAAGCTAGCGGCATTAGTTGCGTGGTAGCTAAATCCTTTGCTCGTATATTCTATCGCAATTCTATTAACATTGGCCTACCTATTGTTGTTAGCGACCTTGATATAAAGGACGGAGACCAATTAGAAGTAGATTTAGATAATGGTGTAATAAAGAACCTAAGCCAAAATACACAGGACAGCTTTCCGCCTTTCTCTCCTTTCTTACAGGAGCTGATTGCAGGCGGCGGTCTAATGAACGCACTAAAGGAGGGTAAACTATGAAATTCAATATAGCCTTAATCAAAGGGGATGGCATCGGTCCTGAAATTATCGAGTCTGCCTGTCAAGTACTAGATAAGGTGGGTAAAAAGTTTGGACATGAATTTGTCTACACTGATATTAAAGCTGGCGGCTGCGCCATTGACGAGTTTGGCGTACCCCTGCCTGATGGTGCGCTTGAAGAGTGCCTTAAAAGTGATTCAGTGATGCTGGGCGCCGTGGGCGGTCCAAAATGGGACAATCTTCCTGGAGATTTAAGACCTGAGCGCGCGCTGCTAAACATACGCAAGGGTTTGGAGCTTTTTGCCAACCTTCGACCCGCGCGTCTGATACCCGAACTTAAAGAAGCTAGCCCCCTACGAAGAGAAACAACTGAAAAAGGTTTTGACCTGCTTATAGTTCGTGAGCTTACAGGCGGCATGTACTTTGGTAAGTCCGGTCGCTACCAATCAGAAGATGGGGAAACAGCCTTTGATACTGAAACATATTCTGTAAAGGAAATTCGCCGCATAGGCAAGGTGGCGTTTGAAACAGCGCGTACCCGCCGCAACCTTGTTACAAGTATAGACAAGGCAAATGTTATGGAATCTTCCCGCTTGTGGCGTGAAACTATGCATGAGTTGGCCAAAGAATATCCTGATGTTGAACTTAGGGATATGCTTGTAGATAACGCAGCCATGCAGCTGGTGCAAAACCCTGCGCAGTTTGATGTTATTGTAACTAGCAACATCTTTGGTGATATACTTTCTGACGAGGCATCTCAGCTAACAGGCTCAATTGGGCTGCTTCCTTCAGCCTCACTTGGCGAAACAAAGCGCGGAATGTACGAGCCCATTCACGGCTCCGCTCCTGATATTGCAGGCAAAGACATGGCCAACCCCATAGCTACCGTGCTGTCCGCCGCCATGATGCTAAGGCTTTCATTTGGTTTACATAAGGAAGCTGCCGCTGTAGAAAAGGCGGTGGACGATGTGCTCGCAGCAGGTCTACGTACTAAGGATATTGCTTGGGGCGGTCCAAGTATCTCCGGCAGCGCTATGACAAAAGCTTTGCTTGAAAGATTATAATTAGACTTTTTAGTCTAAAGGAGGTATCCCATGCAGCATATTGATATTCAATTGTCTCCAAATTTAAAGCAAAAGCCAAAGGACGAAAGTAAGCTTGGCTTTGGCTCAATATTTACTGACCATATGTTTATGTGTGACTATACTAAGGGAAAGGGCTGGCATGATGCTCGCATAGTTCCCTACGGTTCTTTTCAGGTGGATCCAAGCTGTGTAGTGCTGCACTACAGCCAGAGCATTTTTGAGGGTCTTAAATGCTACCGCAGGCAGGATGGCGGCATACAGCTTTTCAGACCTAAAGATAACTTTGCCCGTATGAACCGCTCCGCTAAGCGCATGGGGATGCCGGAACTGGATATCGACACCTTCATGGAAGGTCTTTTGCAGCTTTTACGGCTGGATAAGGACTGGGTACCCCATAATCCCGGCACTAGCCTGTATATTCGCCCCACGCTTATCGCAACCGACAACATGCTTGGTGTACATGCTTCCCATAGCTATCTGTTTTACATTATCCTTTCGCCTGTGGGCGCTTACTACTCAGGCGGTCTTGCGCCCAACGATATATATGTAGAGGATGAGTATGTGCGTGCCGTACGCGGAGGAATAGGCGAAACTAAAGCGGGCGCAAACTACGCGGCATCGCTGCTTGCCGGAGTATATGCCGAGAAAAAAGGTTTCGCGCAAGTGCTGTGGCTGGATGGGGTAGAGCAAAGGTATGTTGAAGAAGTTGGCTCTATGAATATCATGTTTGCATATGGCAACAAGGTGGTTACGCCAAAATTATCAGGCAGTATACTGCCGGGTATAACCCGCGACAGCGTGCTTAAGCTTGCAAAACACCTTGGGTATGAAACTGCAGAAGAAAGAATGGACATCCATGATGTGCTAGAGGATATTAAGTCGGGCAAGTTAACGGAGTCATTCGGTACTGGTACTGCAGCTGTAATTTCGCCGGTAAAAAGCTTATACTATCAAGACAAGAGCTACCAGATAGGCGACGGTGGCATAGGACCTGTAGCACAAAAACTGTACGATACCCTAACGGGCATTCAGTATGGCACTGTGGAAGATAGCTTAGGCTGGATTACAGGAGTGTAGGATACGATAAAAGAGGCTGTGATAGCAACATCGTTACAGCCTTTTTTTGTTTAGTGATTATAACCATTTAACTATGTTTTAGATTAAACCAAACCATTTGTTAAAAACATAGGCAAGATACATTTAGTGTATATTATCCTTTTTAAAACCATCAATTAATTTCCAACCAGTAATAGTTATTTGAGTATAATAATGCTAATTACTTCTTAAAAAAAGCCACTGCTACAGCCCCAGGTCCCGCATGCGTTCCTATTACTGAGCCTATTGTAGTATAGCGAACTTCATTAAGCTCATTTTCCCAAAGGGGTTTGCTGTCTTCTATATATTTAAGCAGTAGTGCATCTGATAAACCGGAATAGCCAAGCATTGCAGGTTTTGAAAAATCTACACCTCCTGCTTTTTCGATTTCTTGAACTAATAGGTTGTTACCGCGTTTAGAACCCATTGCTTTTCCAAGCAGGCTAATATTTCCGCCAATTACAGAAAGAACCGGCTTTATATTGAGAACAGAGCCTGCAAAAGCTACGCTCTTTGAAAGGCGTCCGCCTTTTTTAAGGTATTCAAGCGTATCAACCAATGCAACGATAACTATTTTCTTTTTTTCTTCCTCAATTTTTTTAACAACAGTTTTAACATCCATACCTTGGTCAATGTATTTAAAGGCAAGCTCAGTTAAAATGCCTGCGCCTATAGCAGCTGTTTCACTATCTATAACGAAAACATTTTCATAGTCCTGTGCAGCCATAATGGCGCTTTGATAGGTACCGGAAAGAACAGATGATAATGTGATTACGATACAGGCTTCATTTGCCTCCTTAGCCAGCTTAAATTCCTTAGCAAAGGCAGCCGGTGTAGCTTGACTAGTGGTTGGAAGCACATCGGTTTCTACAAGTTTTTGATAAAATGTATTATGGTCAATGGTAATGCCATCTAAATACTCTTCATCGCCAAAGTGTACGGTAAGGGGGACTACTTTTACTCGCTTTTTATATTCTGGCATTAGGTCTGCGGTTGAATCTACTATCATTCTGATCTTCATTGTTATTACTCCTATTAATTGTTATTTTTCAAAGATTTATTAATCTTCAAAGCTAAATGTAAATATTGCTGTAGGATCATCAAAGTTTTCATTGGGAACCCACATCACTGTCTTATCAGTTAGGTTATATACGGCGCTGTGAACTGTGCAGTTGTTTTTATCATCATTTGCCCAGTCACGTCTGCCGACGATTTTTAAAATATCCATTGCAGCCTTTTCATCTTTAACAAAGCCATTGGTTTTGTTAAGTTCTTCATAAATTCTAGCATAGCGGTCATAGCCTTTTTTGTCCTCAACAGGTGAATCGTCATAATAACCTGGTTGAATTACAAAATTTGTTATAACTTGATAATCACTTTGTGCTTCCATAGTGCCTATATGTGTATCAGCATCATTATAGGTGACTATTAATTCACGCTTAGAACCGTCATTATCGGTGGCATCAGTGCCAGCTACCCATTCAAGTATAGCGCTTTTCCCGCTATTATCTGCAACCATATAATGGTATGAAGTTTTTGCAGAGTCATGCATATCATATGCTGAAGCGATTTCTACCGCCTTTTCCACGCTGTCTGCATAGTCAAGTATAAGCCGCAGGAGAGTGGTTGATGTGAAATCGGGCTTTTCGGTATTTTGGTCTGTGGCTACAGTTTCTTCACCGCCTTGGTAGGTCATGTAAATACCGCAGCTAACGCCAGCATCATTTATACCATCAAGCGGAGCGTATGTTGCTGCAAGGCAGGTGATTTTATCCTTCAGGCTTTCCATGTTTTTATCCACATCTATACCAAGAAACTTTAAATCCACACTGGAAATAGAAGCATGGCGACCTTCATTTGCCTCTGTAAAGACAATACAGGTATTGGTTTTTGAAAGGTCATAGTTGCGGGCGAAAAGAACATCCCCACTTTCTGTTTTTGCAGTAAAAGAAGAGCAGCCTATTTCAGGGTCGTCAATGTTCATATTGATTAGACCCTTAGTAATGTTTTTTGTAACAAAATCTATAAGTTCCTTGTCGCTTTTAACGCCGCCTTGCCTTACAAAATCATCCAGATAAAAGCCGCCCTTAACTTTCATAGTATAAACAGCGCCGTCTAAGTGGTCATCGTTTCTATCTTTAATCATTTTTATGCTGGCGACAGTGGCGATTTCATCTTTCCACAAGAATAATACTGTAGCTATAAGAATCAAAACAACAGATAAAAATATAGCTAAAATTTTACAAAAGATGCTTCTCTTTCCCGTTTTTTTATTTCTTGCTTGTTTCATAACAAATTCTCCTTTTATTTCAATAACAACTGAAATTTTGCTTATTTTCCCCAATTATTAGCTATAGTATCTAAACTGTCGCTTATGATAGACAGGCTGCGATAAAATGCAATGCGCTCCTCTTGCGTTATTCCGGTACCTACTTCATCTAAAATTTCATTAATCTTGTCTATAATTTCTTTTCCGACTTTCCGTCCCTTATCGGTTAAAGAGAAGGGGCTTTTATAGCGCTTTGCATGTTGCGAGTCGCATACTATGTAGCAATTCTTTTCCAGATAGTCAAGAGAGCGGGAGATTGCCGCCTTATCTTCTTCGCAATGTTCGCACAATTCCGTAGCGGTTAGTCCGTCATTCTTGTAAAGATAGTATAGGCAAGAAATATGTGCGCTTTTAAGGTTAAAAGCGGATATTTCCTGGCTTTTTATCTTGCGAATATTACGGCTAATACGGTTTATTAACACAGTAAAAGCCTCGAAACGTTCTTGCATAGTAACTCCTCATAAAACTTGTTGATAAAACAACAGGCGGATTATAGCATAGGCTTGTTGATAAATCAACAACTGATTTGCTCTTGTTTTGTATTGCAAATTATAATTTTCTATCCTTTATACTGAAAGAATTATGTTCTTATAAAATCTGTGATATAATAGCACATGAAGAGGAGATGAGTTAGTGAAAGAAAAACTTTTGAATGCAAAAGATAGAATAATCTCTGAAATTTGGAACGCAATAACACATGGGATAGGCGTAGTGCTGGGCGTGGTGTTTTTAGTTATGCTTATATTACGGAGTATAGATGAAAAAAACCTAACTGCTTTAGTAGCTTACTGTATATATGGGGCGTGCTTTATACTGATGTTCCTTATGTCTACGCTATATCATGCTATTCAACATAAAAAGGCAAAATCCGTTTTAAGAATATTTGACCATATATCCATTTATTATTTTATAGCTGGCAGTTTTACTCCGCCAATACTTTTACTAACAGATGGCTGGCAAAGAATATTTTTCCTAGTGCTTATGTGGGCTTTGGCTATTTTAGGTACCATATATAAAGTTACTATCAAAAACAAAATGGATAAGTATAAAGGGCTTTCTACAGTGCTGTATATAGCCATGGGTTGGATGGCTGTGTTTTTAATAAACCCTGTCATACATCACCGGTATTGGCAGTTTGGCGTGCTTATGCTTATAGGTGGTCTGCTATATACCTTTGGTACATTGTTTTATAAGTCATATAAGCTAAAATATAATCATGTTATATGGCATTTATTTGTATTATCTGCAGCGGTGGTTCATTTTAGGGCTTTTTATAAGTATCTGTAAGTAGTTTTTCTACTGGCTTTAATATAGTTTTCACTCCACACGCATAGCCTGCCCGCTTGAGTTAAGAACTACAGTGTTTAGCTTACTATTTTCTAGTACAGGGATGCCGTTTATAAGTACATGCTTTATTCCGAATGCTTTTTCTTGGTATGTTTCGGCTGTAAGAATCTCATTTTCATCGAATACGGTTATGTCCGCAAATGCACCGGATTTTAACACGCCTCTATCTTTAAGTGCAAATCTGCGGGCAGTGGCACCTGTCATCTTCATTATTGTATTAGGTATGGTATCGCCTTTGCCTTGTAGAGCTTGTTTTAGGAACCTTGGGAAGCCATCATATATAGCGGAATTTTGCACACCATTTGGCTCCCACCAGGCATCTGTCATAAAAAGTACTCGTGGATGTTTTGCTAGTTCATCTATGATTTCTGGCGTGCTGTAGGGTCCCATATTAACGCGCCCTTTAAAATCACTCATCTCGCACAAACGCAGGTAAGCCTCAACTTGGCTAACGCTCATTTCTTTGGCAATAGCGGCAACAGTTTTACCTTCATATTGTTCAAAACCTTCACCTAGATAGGCAATCTGAATATCATTAAAATCAAAACCGAGCAGTAGTATACTCGCTCTAGCAAGCAGGGTAAAGCGCAAACGGTTAAAGAACTTGCGCTTCTTTTTTGCGCTCATAGCCTGATACCAAGGTGGCATAACTACTGTAATTACACTTGTGCCATAAGTTTGATGGTAGATATCAAAGCCTATGTCTATGCCTTCACTTGCCATCTGGTCAAGTATGCGTATTACTTCATCCTTGTAAGCGAAGCTGCGTCGTCCTACAAAAATAGCGTGTGAGTATTGCAGCTTAAGCCTGCTACCTTTAGCAAGGTCGTAAAGTTCATCTAAGGCACGCAATAAATGTGGACGCCCCAGTAGCTCTTTATAAGCCATACTAACCTTAGATTCTGCTCTTGGGTGTACAGTAAGGGGGCGGTCATAGCGCTCGCAAAGTTTGGCAATCTCTTGCAATTCTTCTTGTGGAGCGTAAAGACCAGGGCTATACATAAGTCCAAGGCTAATGCCACATGCGCCCTGTTTTAATCCGTCTTCAAGTAGATTCATCATACGACTCATTTCAGAATCTGTAAGAGGACGATTGGTACCGCCCGAAACGCTTGCGCGTGCGGTATTATGTCCCATAAGCAAAGCCAGATTGCAGGGTGTTTTACGGTGTGTTTTTTCAAAAAACTGCTCAACGCTACCATAGGGCTTAAATGACTCAGGCAATGTAAAAGTACCGCCTCCAACCTCAGATAGGTAAGGGCTATCAGGTTCAAAACCCGCGGCACTAGCACCACAGTTGCCGGTTATAAAGCCTGTTACGCCTTGGTATATAAAGGGTTCAAAGGGAGTTACAGTGTCATCCCATAGGGCGCACCAGTCATTGTGAGAATGGGCGTCTATAAAGCCGGGCGATAGGCTAAGGCCTTTCATATCCCATACTTTGGTTCCTTCGCGGGGCAGATCTTTGCCTATGGCAAGTATACGCTCTCCCTTTATAAGTACATCTTGGCGTACAGGTTCACTACCAAGACCATCATATGTAAGTGCGCCAGTAAGTAGTATTTTCATCAATATTCTCCTTTAAGCTGGAAGTTCAATGCCTGATTCTTTGGCAGCATCCATCAAGCAATCAAGTGCCTTTATTATTTGCTCTTCACGGTGTTCGCTAATCACGCAGAAACGAAGCCTTGCCTTGCCTTTGGGCACGGCAGGGAACACTGCGGGCGGTACGAATATGCCTTTATGGCGAAGTATGTTTGATAATAGGAATGCGTTCTCGTCACTTCCCACAAGAATCGGTATAATAGCAGTTTCTCCAGCCAAGCAGGTATTAAGCCCACGCTTGTGTGCTTCTTCCACAAATATCTTAATATTTCGCTGTAGAGATTGAATTATAGACTTATCGCTGCGCAAGAGACGTATACCTGCCAATGCACCTGCTGCAAGCGGTGGTGAAATACCAACTGAAAAAACAAAGCCGGGCAGGTTATAGCGCAGATAGGTTATAAGATTTTTGGAACCTGCAAGGTAGCCTCCACAGGTACCTAGCCCTTTTGACAGGGTACCCATCTTTATGTCTATATCTCCGGGCTTAAGACCAAAGTATTCGTCTACACCGCCGCCGGTTTCACCTATTACACAGGCAGAATGTGCCTCATCAACCAGCAGGAAGCAGCCGTATTCCTTTTTAAGTTTAACAAATGCGGGTACATTAGCGATATCTCCATCCATTGAATAAGCGCCTTCTATTATTATCAGTACTTTTTCAAATTTGTTTCGCAAGGATTTAAGCATACTTTCAAGGGCATCCGGGTCATCATGGGGGAAGGGTTTGGCGGTAGCTCCGCTTAGTTTGCAGCCTTGGTTGATGGAATTATGGGCTAGTGCGTCATATAGTATTAGGTCGTTTTTGCCGCAGAAGTTACCTACGAAGGTAACATTTGTAGCATGACCACTCACCAGTACAAGTGCATCCTCAGTTCTTTTCCATTCTGCGATTTCCTTTTCCAATTCCTGATAGAGGCTTTTTTCGCCGGCAAGAAGCCTTGAACCGGAGGCAGATGTGCCGTATTTATCAATAGCAGCTTTGGCTGCTTTGTTCACTTCCGGACGACCAGACATACTAACATAATTATAAGAGCCAAAGTTTAGGGTTTCTACCCCGTCCATAAGAGAAACATCTTTGAGAGTACTGTCATGGCGTATGAAATAGGGGTTTTCTTGCCCCGCGCCAATTAGTGCCTGCTCACGCAAAGCAAATGCTTTATACTCTGGGCTTTCCTCAAACCGAGTGATGGGGGCAATTTCTTCACTAAGGGCGACCTCTGGCTTGCTGCTTTCGCCCTTAAGGTGTGCGCTTATAATATCTGTAAGAGCGTTTACGCTCACACATTGGTTGTATTCCTCAGTTGGTATAAGCACTGAGAACATATCCTCAACTTTAAGAGAAACTGATAACACTTGCAGGCTATCTCCGCCTAAATCATTAATAAAATGAGAATCGTCTAGTATTTGTTCCATAGGGACTTCAAGCACTTGTGCATATATGCTGCGAACCTTGCTCTTAATTTCTTCCCTGCTTAGGTCTTTGGAACTTGTTACTTCGCTTTCGCTGACTATGGGCTGTTCTAAGTTTTTTAGGCTCATATCGCGATAGGGAATACGGCGGTTTTCAATAGCGTCCTTAAGCGCCAAGCGTTTAACTTTTATGCCGCTTGCGGTTGCAAAACGCTCAGGGGTTACGAGTACGCGAGTTACCTTTTTCATAACCGGCAAACGGCCGTTAAGGCGGCTTATCTGCTGCATAAGTTGGGTTAAAAAGTCGCTGTCATGGTAGTATTCACCAACATTCAGCACAAGCGTAATGTCTTCGTAAGCAAGGCTGGTTTTTCTGCGGTGCTTAGCTCGCTTAGCGTCGGTGCTGCGGATACCCAAAACGCTGAATTGTTCCACGCCCTCAAGCAGACCGAAATAATCCTCAATTTCATCAGGATAAATATTTTCACCGGATTCGTTTATAATTACATCCTTGCTGCGACCTTCAACATACATACGCATGCCTCTTTCAAGGCGAACAATATCTCCTGTACGGTACCAACCGAGTTCATCTGTATCAGGGGCAGAAAGCTTACCGTTTTTTAGCCTTCCTGTATGTATACTACTCCCGCGGATTAGCATTTCTCCGGTGTTGGCTTGTTTACCGCTTGGAATTACTTTATATTCAACACTTGAAAAAGGTCTGCCAACGGAACCAGATGTGCGGGTGTGCAGATTCATGCCAGTTTCAACGCTTGTGATGGCGGTTTCCGTCATACCAAAGCCGCAGACTGTATAGTAGCCAAGGGCTGCAATATTACGCATATGCTCGCGCGGTGTGTGGCTGCCGCCCAGTATTACGCAGTTTACATCCGGTCCAAGTAGTTGCTCTACCACAGACTTGAAAAGCACATTCCTAGCAAAATCCATGCCAAATCTGGGAGCTATACTTTGAATGGCAAGGGAAATGCCTTTAAGTGTTTTAAAGGCAAAGCGTTTTATTGGCTTTTCCTTAGCCACTTTTTTATTAAGACCTATTGAAAGGGAATTAGCAAGCAGGGGTACTGCACAAAGGAAATTCACCTTAAAGCGGCGCATAGCGCTTAAAATGGTTTCAGGCGCGCGGTCTTTTATATATACGCTTTCATAGCCAACAAAATTACACCACATCATGCAAACCATAAAGCCAAATATATGGTGGAAGGGTAAAAATGCTAGGTTGCGCTGCATATGAGAATTTACAATGCGTGGATTGGCTTTATGTAGTAGATCTGAGTTAAGCACCTGTTCGCATAAGGCTTTTTGCTCATATATATATATACGGCTGGTTTCAGTGGTGCCTGATGTGCACAACGCTACCATATTAGCCCAAGGCACATTAGCATCAGGAGTAGCCTCTGGTGCGCTAAAAACATCTTCCGCCTTTATTTGAACAATATCCAAAGGAAGTTGCCGTTTATTTTTGCTTATTAGACCCACAGCCCCGCCTTGCTTTAACAGGTAGGTAGTCATTGTATCGTTTAGATTGGCATCAATAAGCAAGGGTTGATAACCAGCCTGAACAAGTGCCCAGAACACAGCGTACCATTCCTTGCAGGTATCAAGCTGTAAGGCCACAAATTTGCCCTGTCTTTCTTGACCCAGTATCTCAGTAAGGTAAACAGACCATGACTTTACCATACTATCATATTGCTGGAAAGTGATGGTCTTTTCTTCATCGTTCTCTAAATAATGGGCGGCAATGCGATGGGGGTTTTCATTTATTAGTGCGTATATGTTTTTTAGCGTCATGTCCGCCCGCAGCGCTTGGCAGCGGGCGGCTATATCGGTGTACAATTCCATATTGTATAACCTCCTAATTCTCATTTGGATAGGTAATAGAAAATTTCTATTTACCTATAATGTCAATCTTTTCCGGTTTGGAAAAGCAAGCACATTTTAATCAATTTAATCGGGTTAAACAAGTTTATATGAAATAATCCCGAAAAAGTACAGTAATAATACTAGTGGTATCTAGTCTAGTTAGGCAGAGCAAACTACCCAAAAACATTTAAGTAGGGTATAATAATAAAAGGTGGGTTTTAGCTTTAGGCAAATATAAGCAGATTGTGTAAAATTTCTATAAATATATCAAGGAAGTTTTTTAGCCAAAGCCAAACACCGCAAAATACATATCTTAAAAGTTTTTCTGGTAATGAATAAGAACATTTATTATTTAAAATGGAGAAGAAATATTGATTAAAGTAAAAGGCAAGCACAACACAGCACTGGTATTTACAACCGATTTAGAACCACAAGCAGAAGCGCAGATAAAAGCCGTTTGCGACCAACAAGCTTTTGCTGATAGCAAAATCCGCATTATGCCGGATGTACACGCAGGTATGGGTTGCACAATCGGCACCACTATGACTATAACAGATAAAATAGTCCCGGGTATGGTGGGTGTTGATATTGGTTGCGGCATAGAAACCGTAGAAATAACGCGTAAAAATTTAGATTTTGACCGCCTGGATTATCTAATCCGCAGACAAATTCCATCCGGGCGTGATGTACGCAGAACTCCCCACCCCTTGCATGAGCAGGCGGATTTAGACAGCCTTCGCTGCCGCAAAAAGGTAAACCTAAACAGAGCGCGTCATAGCATAGGTACACTTGGTGGAGGAAACCATTTTATAGAAATTGCTCAGGACGAGGAAGGCGGGGTTTATGCAGTTGTCCACTCCGGCAGCCGCCACATTGGGCACGAGGTAGCCACATACTACCAGCGTGAGGCAGTTAAGCAATTAAGCGGTACTAGTAAAGCTCAACTTGATGAGCTTATGGCGGAATTAAAAGCACAAGACAGGGAAAGGGAGATTGCCCCCACATTAAAACGCCTAAAAAAAGATGAAGGCAGAAAGCTGCCAGTCCCAAGGGATTTGGCTTATGTAGAAGGGCAGCTTATGGCAGACTATTTGCACGATATGACAATAATACAGCGTTTTGCTGTGTTAAACCGTAAAGCTATGGTGGATATTCTGTTTGAGGGTATGGGCTGGGAGGAAAAATCCCATTTTACTACTATACATAACTATATAGAGATAGGCAGTATGTTGCTAAGAAAAGGCGCTGTATCCGCTAAAGCGGGGGAAAAGCTGCTAATACCAATTAACATGAGGGATGGCAGCCTAATATGTGAAGGTCTTGGCAATCCGGATTGGAATTATTCCGCCCCCCACGGCGCAGGCAGGCTTATGAGCCGCCGGGCAGCATTCAGCAACCTTAACCTAAAAGAGTACAAGGCACAGATGGAAGGCATATTTACCACATCCGTAAACCGCGACACACTTGATGAAGCGCCTATGGCATATAAGAGTATAGATTTTATTATGCAGTCAATCACACCTACCGCTAAGGTGTTGCACCAGATAAAACCTTTGTATAATTTTAAGGCGAGTGAATAGCGATTGTATTTTAGTAATTTATACTATTCTCAACTAAGTATAGCCAATAAACCTTTCAAGTGATATAATGTCCATGGGGGTGGGTTGTATGAGATATGAAATTACTAAAGCGGAGTATGAAGCTGTTGTTCGTGCAGAGAAGGCAACACAAAATAAGCGAATTGCTCAAAGGCTTCGTGTAATACGGCTGAGATATGAAGGATATACAAATAAAGAGATTGGGGAGATGGTCGATTTACACAAAGATCGAGTAAGTCATATTGTATCTGAATTTAAATCCCAAGATTTTGATGAGTTTATTCGCTATAAATACGGCGGCAATAATCATAATAT
>JGI24708J26588_10000008_pt1 | contig 122112 bp, 129 predicted proteins | sample BioPla1DNA2_FD_26588 | JGI IMG/M metagenome (IMG submission 26588) | reverse complement strand
ACAAAACAATAATATTTTAGCAACCCGAGCCAATAAAGAAATGTACGCCGCCGTACAAAACATTATCCCAGACGCAGAGTATCACGAAATTGCAAGGCTTATTATTGTTAGAAGAAGCGAGCTGAATATTGATGCTGATCGCTTTATTTTAGTAGTCAGCGCCGGCACAAGCGACATTCCTGTTGCCGAAGAGGCTGCCCTTACTGCTGAAATTATGGGTAATGAGGTGAAACGCGTTTACGACGTAGGTGTTGCTGGAATCCATAGACTATTAGCTCACCAGGATATACTCCAAAAAGCTAATGTCTTAATTGTAGTTGCTGGCATGGAAGGTGCGTTGGCAAGTGTAGTAGGTGGACTAGTTTGTAAACCGGTAATAGCTGTCCCGACTAGCGTAGGCTACGGCGCGAATTTTGGGGGGCTAGCCGCTTTGCTTAGCATGCTTAATAGCTGTGCTGCAGGTATTGCAGTAGTAAATATCGACAATGGGTTCGGAGCAGGCCGCCTAGCTAGTATGATTAATAGTATGAGGTGATAGAATGAAAGCTATATATTTAGATTGTTTTTCCGGGATTAGCGGTAATATGTTACTAGGTGCCCTCATTGACGCAGGAGTTCCCGAAGATAAACTCCGGGCAGAGTTAGCTAAGTTACCAATTGATGGTTATGAATTAGTGATTGACCGAGTAGTGAAAGCCGGTATTAGCGCAGTTTACGTTGATGTACAGCTTGATCATCACCACCACGATCACAACGATGAGTATGATCATCACCATCATCATCATCATGAACATAGGCATTTACCAGATATTATAGACATAATTGATAATTCATCTTTAGACGTTAAAGTAAAAGAAACAAGTAAGAAAGTATTCCGGCGTTTAGCTGAGGCGGAGGCTAAAGTTCATGGTACAACTATTAACCAAGTTCATTTCCATGAAGTCGGCGCTGTTGATACAATCATCGATATTGTAGGCACAATTTGGAGTCTCGACTTTCTCGGGATAGAGCAAGTCTACACTTCTAAAATTCATACCGGGTTTGGCTTCATAAAATGCAGCCACGGCATAATGCCCATACCTGCACCCGCAACAGCCGAACTATTGAAAGGTATTCCTTACTATGAAGGAAGCGTCGAGCGCGAATTAGTTACACCAACCGGCGCCGCAATTATCGCTACCCTAGGTTTAGGCTACGGGTCAATGCCGCCTAACTTCCGCAGTACTAAAATCGCCTACGGTGCAGGTACTTGGGATCTCGATATGCCCAATGTCATAAGATTACATATTGGCGATATAGTTGAAAAAGCCGTTCAAACGGAGCTGATTGTTGTTGAGGCAAATATCGATGACCTTAATCCGCAGGTCTATGAGTATGCAATGGATATGCTATTAAAAATCGGCGCCTGTGATGTATGGCTAACACCAATTGTTATGAAGAAGTCACGACCAGCAACTCTAATATCGGTATTAATAAACAGACAAGATTTAGATAAAGTGTGCTCAATTCTGTTCTCTGAAACCTCTACCATTGGTGTTCGATATTATCCGGTAGAGCGTAAGGTCGCTCAGCGCGAATTTGAAACTATAAATTCACCATGGGGTACAGTCCAAGTCAAGGTGAGCAGCTATGATAGTAAAATCTGCAGCATATCGCCTGAATACAATGATTGTCGGCGATTAGCCGAAGAAAATTTTGTTCCATTAAAGAAGGTTCAACAAGTTGTTATCGATTTAGCGACAAACAAGCTAAATAGTAATTTAACGTGAGACGGTACTTAAAGTGCGTACTTATATCGCTACCCCTAGTTCACTAGTTTCGGCAAAATTAAGCATTAGTATATTGCGTTATCGTCTATATTTATCTTTGTATGAAACTATAAGTTTCAAATCGTAAAAGTCGTATTAGCAAGTAAGCAACAGCTTAAACTACAGTAATGACCGTATTATAAGGAAGTGTTACTACAATGAAAGCAAAAGCAGTAGTGCTGCTATCCGGTGGCCTTGATTCAACCGTTTGTATGGCAGTAGCAAATAGCAAAAGCTATGAATTATATCCAATAAGCTTTAATTACCACCAGCGTCATAACCGCGAATTGTCCTGCGCCCATAAAGTAGCTGAACACTACAAAGTTGCCCGACATTTAGTTATTGAAACAAATATGGAGGCGATTGGCGGTAGCGCGTTAACGGATAAGAATATAAGCGTACCGGCCGGTGATGTCACAAGGCAAGATATCCCTGTAACATATGTACCTGCCCGGAATTTGATTTTTCTTAGCTACGCCTTAGGTTATGCCGAAGTGATTGGTGCAGAGAAAATTTTCATTGGCGTTAATGCCTTAGATTATTCTGGTTACCCCGATTGTCGACCCGAATTTATTAACAAATTTCAAGATTTAGCAAATTACTCGACTACGGCAGCAGTTCAAAATAGCCGTAAAATTGTTATTGAAACGCCATTACTTAATTTATCCAAGAAAGATATTGTCCTGTTAGGCACACAGCTAGGTGCACCGCTCCATTTAACTACTAGCTGCTATAATGGAAAAGATGCTGCCTGCGGTGAATGCGACAGCTGCGTTCTCCGGCTTAAAGGATTTTTAGAGGCAGGCATTCCGGATCCGATTTTATATGAAAAGTAGGAGTGACAAAGGTGAAAGATGTTCAAAACGCAGCAGATGAACGCGGTATAGATATTCAGAAAGTTGGTATTAGCGACGTACATTTGCCTTTTTTTATAAAAACTAAATCTGGCGCAATGCAATCAGTTTTAGCCCGGATTACACTTACTGTTGATTTGCCAAAAGAATATAAGGGTACTCATATGAGCCGGTTTGTTGAAGTCCTAAGTGACTGGAGCCAAAAACCGGTATCAAGCCGGGAAATGGAGTGTATCCTTAGCGATACTATTACAAGGTTAAATGCTAAAAGCGCCCAGCTCGATATCAAGTTTAAGTACTTTATCGAGAAAAAAGCTCCGGTCAGCGGCTTGACAAGTATGCTTGACTTGGATTGTCTATTCTCGGGCACCCTGACACAAGGAGGACGCATGGATTTTACAATGGGTTTGGACGTTCCTTTTACCTCACTATGTCCATGCAGCAAAGAAATATCAGCATATGGAGCACATAATCAGCGGGGGCTGATGAAGGTAAAACTTAAACACTCTCATGGCAAATTTATTTGGATCGAAGATTTAGCACAACTTATGGAATCCCAGGGGAGCTGCCCTGTTTATCCATTGCTAAAGCGCGAAGATGAAAAATACGTCACTGAGAAAGCTTACGAAAATCCCAAATTTGTTGAAGATATACTTAGGGATTTAGTATTAGCGCTTCGCCGATTACCCTACGTGTATTGGTTCGAGATACAATGTGAAAATTTCGAGTCAATCCATAATCACAATGCGTATGCGATGCATGTCGAATTTGTTGAACAGTAAATAAAGGGTTGTGACAGATGAATTGGAAACGCTTTAAAGATCAAGCAGCTACAGTTCAAACTTGGCTCAGAGCCAATAATTATAGCGACAATAGCATTATGTACAAAATTTTTGTGCTAATATTGCGTGGTGCTGAGAATCCTTATGTAATTATGGCAGCTGCGCTTAAAAATACCACTGTGCGTGAGACTGCTAAAGCCAATTTATCTATTATAAGACCTTTAGATTACTTGCCGGATAATATTTATGAGCAAATAGCTCGCTGGGTACTTATCTTGCCTCGTAAACCCGATATCCTTGGCGAAATATACGAAACACTTGCTTTGGATCGCCGAATAAAGGGGCTATATTACACTCCTCAGGCCATTATTGATTTCATTCTTGCTAAGACTGTTAGCCAATGCGATGTTAGACTCACTCCAAAAGTAAAAATCCTGGATCCAGCCTGTGGCTGCGGTAGTTTCTTACTGAAAGCCTACGATTTGCTATTTGCAAAATTTGTTGAAGCGAGAGAGCAAATAGAACTGCCAAACCCAATTACTGATTTGTCTGACCTTGAAATTCATAACCACATACTTAATTATAATTTATGGGGTGCGGATATTGATAGCTTAGCCTGCGATATCACTTTTGCTAGTTTAGTGCTAAAAAACAACTCTCCTGAGGCTAGCGCCGATCCGAATATTATCGTGACTGATAGTTTAAATCAGCGCGATAATATCTCAACGCAGCAAGAACGAAACTTTTGGTCACAGCAATACCATTATGTAATTGGAAATCCACCTTATCTATCATTTGGCTTACGGGGTGCAAAAAAAGCAGACTCAGAATACCTTGACTATCTACGGAGTACTTATTCGACTGCTCAGTATAAACTCAGTATCTATGTATTGTTTATGCAGCGCGGTATCGAAATGCTATCAGCTGGCGGAAAGCTCGGGTTTATTGTTCCCGATAGTTTTTTGCTCGGGCGTTACTTTTCGAAAATTAGAGAATATATCTTAGAAAACACCCAAATCGACTTGATAGCCCATATTTCCTCGCCAATCTTTAAAAAGGCTACTACTGGATATTTGACTATTTGTGTTTTTACAAAACGAAGCAAACCTACCGTTAATGAAGATTCTTTATTTAGTATATATCAGCTGCATGAGTCAGAACTTAACCCTAATACACAGCCACAGTGTCAATACCAACAAACCTATTTTAATTCAATGCCCCATAAGCGATTTCGGATATTTTTTTCTGAACAGGCCAAACAACTAGTAGATCGTTTGGACAGAATGGGAGTTGCTTTAAAAGAATATGCTTCAGGTCATAGTGGAATAAGGGCAATATCCGGACAAAGCAGCATAATATCAACTACACCAATTTCCGAAACTTGGCAGCGTGGCTTAATCTCTGGGAGCCAAGTTCATCGTTACGGCTTAGAATATCAAGGTCACTGGCTTGATATTGATCCAATTAAACTGTACAAAGGCGGTTGGGATGAACGCATTATCAAGCAGCGTAAAATTTTAGCTAGACAAACAGGTTATTATCTTACCTGCTCTATTGATAATCATGGCTACTTTCATTTAAATAACATCCACTCATTCGTAACGACGACGCAGGAAATAAAGTTAGACTATCTCTTGCTGCTCCTTAACTCACGGCTGTTATCATTCTATTATCATATCGTCACCATGGAGTTTGGAAGAACTATGGCTCAATGCGATATTGAAACATTAGAGCTATTGCCGATTGTAGTTGATAAGCAACTTAACCAGCAGGCAGCGAATCTAGTAGCAATCATGGAGACTTGCGTAAGAGAAAGCATAAAAAAAGGCTGCAATGTCTCTCGAAAATCTATTGCTTTTAACGAGTATCTAAATCAGCTTGTATATCATGCTTATAACCTATCCGATGACGATATAAGGTATATAGAGGAATATGAGTTCAAGTTAAGCAAGGACTCAGGCAAAAAACTCGGCAAAAGAAATATTTATTTATAGGGAGCCTTTTGGTTCCTCATTTAGTAAGATAGGCTATCGAGGAGTAATTTGTGATATATAGGTTTTCCTGAAATTGCTATACTTCATTAATTATGGTAGCATATATATATTTGAGTGGTAAATAAAGAGTGTCTACCAGAAAAAAACGAACGTATGTTTTTGCTCTTTGGGGAGTTGACTAATGGCAAAATTTTATCAGCGGCTTGCCTTATTAATCCTTATTGTCGGTTCAATTTCGGCAGCCTTAATATATTTCACCGTAGATATAAATACTCTTCATCACCTAAGTGCATTTCAGCCTTGGTCCTTAGGGTTAGCATTTGTGATGCTAGCAGTTGGACTATTTTTTGACGGAACAAGGCTTACGCATCTGGTGAAAATTTCCGGCGAGCAAATTACCCTGCGGCAAGCTGTTCATGTCGTATTTAGCAACTATTTTCTCGCCTTACTTACGCCTGGAGCGGCTGGGGGAGCTGTTGCTCAAGTTATGTTTTTACGCAAAGCCGGCGTGCCTATCGGTAAGGCTACAGTATTAGTAGTTGTGAGAACTATCTTATCAATTCTATTTTTATTTATCTGCTTGCCGATTGTTTTTTTTAACGACCCTGGCCTCATACCATGGATATCAGAGAAAATCATTATAGTAATCTCAGTATTCATTGCAGTTTTTATTTTAGCTTCGATATGGCTTTTTAGAACAAATGCCTTAAATACACTGCTTGTCCGACTAACCAAGCGCTTGGGCCATAGATATCGCCGTCGAATATTTGCAACCTATCGTGATGTACGCGGCGCGGTTTTCATGCTTTCATCAGCGCCGCTTAGTATGCTTATGGTACTAGTAGAGTCAGCTATAAGCCTACTTGCTTTATATAGTGTTGTTCCTATTCTTTTTATGGGAATGGGCGTAACAGCCGACTGGTTACTAATAATGGGCAGAATGATTTTGCTTAATATTTTACTATATTTTGCGCCGACCCCTGGCGGATCAGGCATTGCTGAAGGCGGCTTTGTTTTGCTGTTCAGTGCCTTTGTTCCGTCGGGAATGGTTGGAATTGCAGCAGTTACATGGCGTATTTTAGTTGAATACTTACCCTTTACAATTGGTCTTTACTATACAGTAAAGGTTTTTGGCCGTGACTTTTTATCAAAACAGATAAAATAGGAGGCTGCTTCTTATGAAGCTGCTTGTAACAGGCGGCGCCGGCTTTATAGGTTCGCATATAGTTGATAAGCTTATAGAGACAAACCACCAAGTTGTAATAGTCGATGACCTAAGTTTAGGAGTCAAGGAAAACCTTAACCCAGGTGCTCAGTTTATAGAGATGGATATTCGCTGTAGATCTCTGAATGATCTCATCGAACAAGAGAAATTTGATATTGTAATTCACCAGGCCGCCCAAACGATGGTTTCTACATCTATTGAAAATCCATTCCTGGATTGTAATATCAATATTACCGGAACAGTAAATCTGCTCGAGGCCTGTCGTAAAAACTGTGTAAAAAGAATAATATATTCCTCGTCAGCCGCTGTTTATGGTGGCGAAAACAGTTTACCAATAAAAGAGACTGCTTCGCTCAATCCTACTTCGTTTTATGGGTTGAGCAAGTTAACTGTAGAAAAATATTTTGAGCTTTACCACAAGTTTTTTGGCTTGCAATATATTATACTTCGCTACGCTAATGTTTACGGTGAACGTCAAGCTGCTTCAGACGCGGGGGGCGTTATTAGTATTTTTACCAGAAAAGTTCAAAATGGTGAAAAAGTTTACATAAACGGTGACGGCAGCCAAACTCGCGACTTTATCTATGTCGGAGACGTAGCGTGGGCCAATATACAGGCATTACTCACTCCTTATGTAAATCGTGTATATAATATTAGTACTCAGACAGAAACTAGCCTCAATACTTTATTTGACCTAATAGCTAAAATTTCCGGCAGAACAGTTGAACGACAATACCTTAGCCCTCGTGCTGGCGATATCTACCGTTCCTCACTCTTAAACAAATCAGCACGCAAATATCTATGCTGGTATCCTACGACTACATTAACGGACGGATTAACTCGCACTTATAATTTTTTCAAGAGTAGACGAATAGACAAAGATACCTTGCAAGGTTACAAATAAGAGATTCATTAAACAACACTGAGAAATAAAAGCATGATTTATTTACCTTACTGAAAAACATTGATATAATGTAAAGGGATCTAAGATTCGTGGGCATCATCCAAGTGCCAAAGGAGGAATGGTTATGGCATTAACAATTAATACTAAACACTGCAAAGGTTGTAATATTTGTGTAGCACTTTGTCCTAAACAAGTTTTAGAACTAGATGAAGTAGGCAAAGTTTATGTCAAGAATCCTGAAAAGTGTATCACTTGCGGACAATGTGAACTACGTTGCCCTGATTATGTAATCAAAGTGACTAAAGATGCTAGGAAGGTGGAAAGCAAATGACCAAAGCACGTTTGATGCAAGGAAATCAGGCTTGCGCCGAAGGTGCTATTGCTGCCGGCGTAACTTTTTTTGCCGGTTACCCAATAACACCTAGTACTGAAATAGCTGAAATCTTAGCTGAAAAACTACCGCAAATCGGTGGTAAATTCATTCAAATGGAAGATGAAATTGCCAGTATGGGCGCAGTATGCGGTGCCTCTTTAACTGGTACTAAAGCAATAACTGCAACAAGCGGTCCCGGGTTTTCTTTAAAGCAGGAGTTAATTGGATATGCGGCTATGGCCGAGCTGCCGGTGGTTATTGTTAACGTTCAACGTTCCGGTCCGAGTACTGGATTGCCGACTTCTCCAGCCCAAGGTGACGTTATGCAAGCTCGCTGGGGCACTCATGGAGACCATGGCGTTATTGCATTGTCACCCGGTTCGGTTAGAGAAGCTTTTGACATAACAGTTAAGGCTTTTAATTTTGCAGAAAAATTCCGTGTTCCGGTAATTCTTCTACTTGACGAAGTAATCGGTCACATGAGAGAACGTGTCGAATTGCCAGAGGCAAAAGACATAGAAATAATTAGCCGAAAAAAACCAACCGTTTCACCGGAAGAATATCAAGCTTATAAGCCCGATGCTGATGGTGTACCGCCTATGGCGTCCTTTGGCGAGGGATATTATTATCATGTAACTGGTCTCATGCATGATTACAATGGTCTGCCCACTCAAAATGCGGCGATGACGACTGAAGTTATTAATCGATTCCATACAAAACTAGAAAATGCTAAAGATGAAATTACGCTCTATACCGAAGACTATATGGAAGACGCCAAAGTAATTGTAATCGCTTATGGGGGAACAGCACGCGCGGCCATTGCAGCAGTCAAAGCGGCAAGATCGCAAGGTATTAAAGCCGGTTTGCTTAAACTGATTACAATCTGGCCATTCCCTGGGCATATTATCCAAAAAGCGACTGAAAAGGCTCACACTATTATCGTACCGGAAATGAACTACGGACAGCTAGTCGGTGAAGTTCAACGTTATATCGGTATGGACAAAGTTGTGCCTGTTAACAGATACGATGGGCTGTTCTTTAAACCTGAGGAAATCCTTGAGCCTATTAAAAAAGCCGTAGGAGGTGCTAAATAATGGCCGAGATTGAAAAGTATTTGCGTCAATCGGCTTTACCGCATATTTGGTGTCCAGGCTGCGGCAACGGCATAGTATTGGCTTCAATTTTACGCGCGATTGATAAGCTACAATTAGATCAAACCAAAACAGTAATCGTTTCGGGTATCGGATGTTCATCACGAGCGTCAGGATATATGAATTTTAACACCATACATACCGCGCATGGTCGCGCTCTTACTTTCGCAACAGGTATTAAGCTTGCGAATCCTGAACTAAATGTCATTGTTATTACCGGTGATGGTGATTCTACCGCTATCGGTGGCAATCATTTTATCCATGCGGCTCGTCGCAATATCGATATTACTACAATTATCTTTAACAACAACATTTACGGTATGACCGGCGGTCAGTATTCACCTCTAACCCCGACCAACAGCAAGGCTACAACGTCTCCATTTGGACATATTGAACGTCCATTTGATATTCCTGCGCTGGCAAAAGCGGCAGGAGCAACCTATGTTGCCCGTGGTACGGCCTACCATGCAACTCTACTTACCGACGTGATTGTAAAAGGCATTCAAAATAAAGGTTTCTCAGTAATTGATGCTATAACTCAGTGTCCAATATCATTTGGACGCAAGAACAAAATGGGCTCGCCGGCTAAGATGCTAGAATGGCAGCGTGACAATGCTGTTATGATTCAAGCTGCTGCTAAGCTAAAACCGGAAGATCTTAAAGGTAAATTCATTATCGGCGAACTTCACCATGAAGAAGCACCTGAGTATACTGCCGAATATGCAAAATTAATTGAGCGAGTGCAGCAGAAAGGGGGAAATCGCTAATGTGGCAAATAAGCCTTAGTGGAACAGGCGGACAAGGTTTAATCCTTGCCGGTATCATTTTAGCCGAAGCTGCTATTTTAGACGGTAAAGAGGCTATCCAGACTCAATCTTACGGACCGGAAGCCCGGGGCGGAGCAAGTAAGTCTGAAGTAATAATCAGCAGCGAAACCATCGACTACCCCAAAGTTCTTTCGGCTGATTTGCTTCTTGCTATGAGTCAAGAAGCCTGCGTTAAATATATTAACGTTTTGAAAAAGAACGGAAAACTAATCATAGATACTACCTATGTAAAAGAGCTACCTTCGGTTGATGCACAACTATTACAATTGCCCATTACCAAAGCCGCTCGCGAGCAGCTTGGCAACGCAATGTTCGCAAATATTATTGCTCTCGGGGCCTTGGTAGGAGCAACGAGTCTTGTTAGCGAAGAGTCTTTAGTTGCTGCAGTGCTTCACCGTGTTCCTAAAGGTACAGAAGATATTAACCAGAAAGCTCTACAAATCGGCCTTGATATGGGGAAATGTGAGGCTTAATCTATGTATGAAGTCGCTCATATTGGTGTTGTCGTTAAAGACGCCCAGCTATCGAGTAAGTTCTATTGTGATGTCTTAGGGTGCGAAGTTTATGAAATTATAGAGAGTACTGAACTCAAGCTAATAATGCTGAAATCCGGTAGCCAGATAATTGAGTTGGTTCAATACTTCCATGACAAAGAATGTGAACGTGGTGCAGGAATAGTCGATCATATTGCATTTATCGTTCCCAACATGGATTTGGCTGTGAAACAATTAGCACGCCATAACGTTCCACTCCTTCAAGATAAGCCTAAGGTTCTGCCTGATAAGAAAATAATGTTCTTTAGCGGGCCAGATGGAGAACGCTTGGAATTCATTGAAATTCTATCTAATTAGCTAAATAAAGAAAAGGATATCTCAATCACTGAGATATCCTTTTCTTTACCATCATAATAGTTGAGAAACAAGCACAATTAAAACCTAGCCAGTAATGGCTAGGTTTTAATTTATTAATCTTTAATGTTTTCTGCAAGAATCTGAGCGACGTGTTTAATCTTGATATTAGGAGCCTGCTTATCAAGACCGCCTTGTATTTGCATCATACAAGCCGGGCAGCCAACAGCAATTACTTCAGCGCCGCTATCTTTAATATTAGTAATTTTTTGTTTAAGCATCGGCATTGACAATTCAGTATATTTAATACCGAATGCACCAGCCATACCACAACACTTATCGCAATCTTTCATTTCAGTAAACTCATAGCCCTTAGCAGCTTCTAAAAGTTTACGAGGTTCTTCGTAAATGCCAAGTCCCCGTTTCATGTGGCAAGAGTCATGATAAGTAACTTTAGTGCCACCTGTTGTTTTGGTCAAGCGGCCGGCCTTAGCATACTGTTCAGCCACAAAGCTTGAAAACTCGCGGACTTTATGAGCAAACTTTTCAACCCTGGCTTTCATAGCCGGTTCATCAGCGAAGATCTCTGCATAAGTTTGATGTAATGTTTCAGCACAAGTAGGACAAGCCGATATAATAACATCAACATTTGCATCTTCAAAGGCTTTGATATTGCGTTTTGCAATATTCTTTGCAGTTTCACGGTCACCCATACCGAGAACAGGCTTACCGCAGCAGCTTTGATCTTCAGGGAATACTACTTCCATCTTAAGGTCTTGTAGGACTTTGAATACTGATTCACCGGTTTCGGGGAATACAAAGTCAGTATTACAGCCTGCAAAGAATGCGACCCGTTTAACTGGCTTATCAATTTTTTTAGTAATTTTTGAAATACGGTCGCGTAACGGAGTGTCAGCAACTGCTGGCAGACTGCGTTCTTTAGTCATCCCAGCTAAGAAGAGCGGTAAGTGACGGATTACTTTACCGGATTGGAATGGCTTTTGTCCGACAGAGGCAAGACGAAGGAGGGTGTGGAATACCTTACGGTTAGATAGAACATTTTCGAATACAACTTTTGCTGCAAAAGGTAAGCCATTTTCTTTGACTGTTCTAGCCCTTAATTCTTCAATAAGACCTGGAATATTTATTTTTCCTGGACATACTTCAGTACACTTTCGACAGCCTATACACATTTCGTTGATTTTTTCAAAGTCGCCCATGCTGTGTAGGAAAGCGGTTAGAATTGCGCCAATACCACCGGCATAAATATGTCCATAAACGTGTCCGCCTACTAAGGTATAAACAGGGCATACGTTGAGGCAAGAAGCGCAACGGAGACAGTTATAAATTTCCTTAAACTTATCATCATGCGCTGCTTTTAAACGACCATTATCGAGTATGATAATATGAACTTCTCTATCTTCTTCAACCCATTTGCCATCTTTCTTAACCATAGTCGGAGTTACACCGTCTACCATGGTCATATAACTTGTCATCTGCTGGCCTGTAGCACTACGCGGCAACTGCCTTAGTATGCTGGATGCATCTTGTATTGTCGGAATGAGTTTTTCATAACCCATAATTACAACATGAATACGCGGTAAGGTAGTTACCAGGCGTGCATTACCTTCATTCGTTACCAGGCCGATGGCGCCATTTTCAGCAATACCAAAATTCGCGCCTGAAATACCCATGTCAGCCTGAAGGAACTCTTCACGTAAATTCTGACGGGCGACTTGGACCATGTAAGGAATATCAGTAGGAATATCTTCTTTGAGTTCTTTGGAGAAATATTCGGCAACTTGTTGACGATTAAGGTGAATAGCAGGCATAACCATGTGAGACGGTTTATGTCCAGCTATAGCAATAATCCATTCACCAAGGTCAGTCTCTTTTACATGAAGACCTTCTGCCTCAAGGCTGTGATTTAAATGAATCTCTTCGGAAGCCATTGATTTGGATTTTACAATGCGTTTGACGCCTTTTTCCTTGCATAGCTTGATAAGATATTCTTTAAGAGCATCACCGTCTTTAGCCCGGAACACTTTTGCCCCGCGCTTTGTTGCTTCAGCTTCAAATTTATCAGCAATTTCTTCAATATGCTCAACAGTGCGAGACTTCATGTTTTTGAATTGCTCGCGTAAAGCATCAAGGTTTTCAACATTTTCGTAGGCTTTTGCCCTCGAAACAGGATAAGCTTCAGCGAAGCGGCTTAAAGCACCACGAAGTACTTCGTCATTGAGTTTCTCCTCAATCTCTTTTCTTATATTACGATTTTTGGTTTCCATTTAAATACACCTCCTCAGTTAATCTCTTCGTCAACGGCAATAATAACAAATCGGCAAGGGCCATGTACCCCAATTGAAAGCACACGTTCTATATCAGCTGTACGGCTTGGCCCAGTAATAAAGCTGATATAACCCCGGTTAAATACCTTTGAAAGTACCTCTAAGGCTTCATTAACCCCCGGTACAATATAACTGCTATTCATAAATACAATATGTAATGGGGGAAGCATGGAAACTAAACGATGCTCAATAGCATATCCATCCATACAGACGCTGCCGGTTTCGGCTATTCCAAATTCTACAGCTGATATACCTATATCAGCTGTGTCGACATGTTCTGCAATATCAGTAGTAGAAGTGTATACTTCAAGACCCATATTTTTAAGTTCATCAATAATTCCTGAAGCATCCTGCAGCGGACCATCGACAGCCACTATTTTTTTCGCGCCAGTTGTTTCGGCGAGCTCAGCAATAATTTGTTTACCTTCGGCAGCAGTTTTAACACGAAAAATTTCGGCTGAAGCGGCTTTGCCTCTTGCTTCAAATTCAGAAAAATACTGTTCGCCAAATTTGCCGGCCGGGAAACTCTGTTTCCAGTTTTCACAGACTTTTTTCAATTATTTCACTCCTTTTAAATTTATGAAAAAATAGTATTGGAAAATATAATCAAGTACATATTCGCACTCTGTTCAAAAAATCCTTTCATGTTCGTAAGAAAAATCCTACGATTTCAGTAATATAATCCTACAAAACAGCAAATAGTGTTATAATAACTGGGTTCAGAGGCATTTTAAATTTAAATATTTTCACAAATAATTTAGAAGGAAATTTATTTTATTGATGGAATATATATTAATTAGCATTTTGGTAATATATATTTGCTAGACCGCAATTTTATGTCCTAGCTAATTCAAGAACTAAATATTATAAGGGAATAGGTGCTAATGCTTAAAATGGGAAGCCGGTGAAAATCCAGCGCGGTCCCGCCACTGTAATGGTGAGTTCCTTACGTATACCACTGGACTATTCTGGGAAGGTGTAAGGAATGATGAGCCAGAGTCAGGAGACCTGCCTATTCTAACACACACCGTTATGACCTACGGTAGATAGGCAGGTGGGTAGAATAATCTTATTGTGTTTATTTTTACCCCCCTGCAGTAGAGGGGTTTTTATTTTGAAAAAACTGCGATCAGGAATTACAACTGGTACCTGTGCCGCTGCAGCTACAAAGGCGGCTTTGTTTGCGTGGCGGGGTGAAAGCCGAGATGAAGTGGAGGTAACAACACCACAAGGTATTGTTCTAAGTGTAAAAGTTGCGTCCTCTGTTGGTTATTCTAACGGCGGACAGGCCTCGGTAATTAAAGACGCCGGTGACGATCCTGACATAACGAATGGCTTAGAAATTACAGTCTCAGTTGAGGTTGTAACTAATCAAGCGATAATTATTAAAGCGGGTACTGGGGTAGGTATAGTAACTAAACCGGGATTATCAGTACCTGTAGGGCAACCGGCCATTAATCCGGGACCTCAAAAAATGATTATTCAGGCAGTTCGCGATGTGCTTAATGATAATCTGGGAGCAATTGTTACAGTATCAATTCCTGATGGTGAAACGCTCGCTAAGCGAACACTTAATCCTATATTAGGAGTTGTCGGTGGCATCTCTATAATCGGGACAACAGGTATTGTTGAACCAATGTCAGAAGATGCCTTTAAAAATTCTTTAACACCACAAATTAGTGTCGTAAAAGCAGCCGGTTTTGATGATATTATCTTTGTCCCCGGAAAAATTGGTCATGATATAGCTGTTAAGTACAAACTACCAAAAGAACAAATAGTACAAACAAGCAATTTTATTGGTCATATGCTGGAGAGCGCAGCTCATTTCAAAATCAAGCGAGTTCTTTTATTCGGGCATTTAGGTAAACTGGTCAAAGTAGCAGCAGGTATATTCCACACCCATAACAGAGTAGCTGACGGAAGATTAGAGACACTGGCGGCTTATATGGCAGCAAACGGAGCCCCGCGTGCAGCAATCCAGGAAATACTTAACTGCGTTACAACAGAGGCAGCTATACCAATTGTCGATAAATATTCAATGAACTATGTATATAATGTTTTAGCATCTCGGGCTAGCATGAGGGCCGAGCGTTATGTTTTTGGTGACTTTAAAGTTGGAACGGTAATTGTAACATTAGCCGGCGAAATACTCGGAATAGACGATACAGCACGAGAAATTGGAGGTAGCCTTGGATGGAGCATATAATATCAATAGTGGGAATTGGACCTGGTTCGCCCGAATACATGCTGCCCATAGCTCGCCGCACAATAGAAAAAGCTCGTGTACTAGTCGGCAGCAAACGAGCTTTGGAAACATATTCAAATGTTGACACTGTAACTAAAATAATTGATAGAGATATATGCAGTGTTATCGACTTTATAAAAAAGCAACTAGTATCGAACGATGTCGTGGTTATGGTATCAGGAGACCCCGGGTTTTACAGTATGCTTGGGGCCTTGCGGGAAACCTTTCCAACTGAACAATTGATAGTTATCCCTGGATTAAGTTCTGCTCAACTAGCTTTCGCCCGAATTGCAGAACTTTGGCAAGATGCAGTATTAACCAGTATGCATGGCCGAGATCAAGATGCTGAAATTTTAAAATACGTACCCAAGAAAAAACTAGGCATTTTAACTGATAGCATAAACAATCCGCAAAAAATAGCCCAAAAACTTATCGCACTTGGCTGGCCAGAGCAAACTAGGGTTTGGCTATGTGAAAATCTATCATATGAAAGTGAAAAGATTGTACCAACAAAACTCAAAGAGACAGTTACGATTGAAGGCTTTGCACATTGCGTGATGGTGGTGAAGGCATGACTCAACTAGGCATTAAAGACGAACTTTTTATCAGGGGAAAAATCCCGATGACAAAGCAAGAAATACGTATCCTAGTCATGGCCAAGGCAATGATTAAGCCTGACGATATAATAATTGATATCGGGGCCGGTACTGGCTCAATATCAATAGAAGCGGCTCTACAGGCTAGTAGTGGACATGTATATGCTATTGAGCGAAATTCAGAGGGCGTTGCCTTAATCAGCGCGAACGCCGATAATTTTAAAGTCAAAAATATTACTGTTATATCTGGAAACGCACCAATTGCTCTCAACGGTCTACCACAAGCAGACGTCATTTTTATTGGCGGCAGCGGCGGACATTTAAAGGATATTTTAGCTAAGACTGATGAACTGCTGAAACAAGGTGGACGACTTATCGTTACGGCAGTAACAATAGAAACACTTTACCAAGCATTAACAATTATGCAAAGTAATGGTAACTATGAAATATCAGCTTCAGGAGTTCAAGTAACAAGAATAAAACAAGTAGCGGCAGTCAACATGCTTGAAGCACTTAATCCAATTTATATAATTGCGTGTATTAAAGGAGGTCACAATGATACAACAAGGTAAGTTCTATGGTATCGGGGTAGGCCCCGGAGCGCCTGATTTATTAACTGTTCGGGCGGCTAATATATTGAAGACTGTTGACATTGTCTGCGTGCCGCGGTCTAGCAAAGAGAATGACAGTGTTGCCTTAAAGGTCGCTGGCTCCTATATATCAGATAAAACAGAAATTCTTGAGATTTCAACGCCTATGACTCGTGATACAGCTGTTTTAAATGCAGAATGGGAAAGCGGAGCCGCAGTAATTGCAAAAAAATTATATGAAGGAAAGAGCGTTGCCTTTATAACCATCGGTGATGCAATGCTTTTTAGTACCTATACCTATATTCTCAAAAAACTAAAAAGTTTACTACCAGGCGTTTATACCGAAAGCATTCCAGGAATTACATCGTTCTCGGCAACTGCTGCTTTTATCAATACAGCTTTGGCCGAAGGAAGTGAAAAGTTGGCCATTATTCCAGCTATCGAAGACCCCAACGAGCTTAGGTCTATTCTTGCCAAATTCCCCAACGCCGTCTTAATGAAGGTAGCCGGGAAGTTTAATGAAATTGTTGAGGTTCTTGATGAGCTTCAGTTGAAAAACAAAGCTGTCTATGTCAGTAAACTAGGCTACCCAGATCAGTTTATAACCTATGATTTAGATAGTCTCAAGAATACAAAGCGCGATTATCTATCCTTAATATTAGTTAAGCGGGAGGGCTTTTAGTGCAAGTTTACTTTATTGGAGCGGGTCCAGGAGACCCTGAACTTATCACTGTGAAGGGACAGCGATTACTTAATGAGGCCGATGTAATAATATATGCCGGTTCTCTCGTAAATCCAGCTTTATTATCGCTAGCAAAACCCGGAACTGCAATTTACAATAGTGCAACAATGACATTAGACGAAGTTATAGATGTAATGGAGCAAGCAGTTAAAGCTGATAAAAAAGTCGCTCGTTTACATACTGGCGATCCAAGTATTTACGGCGCTATTCAAGAACAAATGGATATCCTAAGTCAGAAAAACATTTCCTTTGAGGTAGTTCCAGGTGTTAGTTCGTTCTTGGCTACCGCTGCAGCTTTAAAGCGTGAATATACTTTGCCAGAAGTATCACAAACAGTTATTATCACACGTTTGGAAGGCCGTACACCGGTTCCCCCAAAAGAGAAATTGAAAACTTTAGCTAGTCATGAAGCAACTATGTGCATTTTCTTGAGCGTACATATGCTTGAAAATGTTATAACCGAACTAATTGAGGGAGGTTATCCGGACGACACACCAGTTGCAATTGTTCAAAAAGCCTCCTGGCCCGAGCAAAAAATCTTCCAAGGAACATTAAAAACAATTTCAGCAATTATACAAGATGCGGGGATAGACAGGACAGCTATGATAGTTGTCGGACGCTGCTTAGACACTGAGTATGCCTTATCCCGTCTATACGCTCCTGAATTTACGCATATGTATCGAGATGCTAAGGCATGAAAATCGCTATCATCACAGTGACTAATAACGGCGCTATTCTTGCCGATAAGTTAGTTCGCAATTTTGATGGAGATATAACGCTTTTCCAAAAAGTGGGGCGTAACCCTACACTTACTGGCTTTGTTTATACTAGTCTTAGTTCGCTAATGAACGATATTTTTAATAAATATGATGCTCTCATTTTTATCATGGCAGCGGGGATCGTCGTTCGGGTCATAGCCCCATTTGTAAACGACAAACGATTTGATCCTGCCGTCGTAGTGATGGATGATCAAGGCCAGCACGTAATCAGTTTACTGTCTGGGCACATTGGCGGCGCAAATGAATTAACGCTAAAAATTAGCCGAATATTAGGAGCAGAAGCTGTAATCACTACTGCAACAGACGTAGCCGATAAGCCCGCCGCAGATTTGCTTGCCGCTAAACTTGGACTGGCCATCGAACCCTTCGATAGTCTAAAAGATATCAATGCTGCAATTGCCAACAATGATACAGTTGAATTTTTTGCCGACTTTGATTCACCTGAATATGAGCATTATAAACTTGCAACAAACACATTAGGAATTAAAATGGAAAATATCGCCATGCTTAGTAAAATTGAATTTTCTGCTGCTGTTCTTATTACCAGCAAGCACTATACTCTCAAAAAACCCCACATTTACTTAAGAAAACCAAATCTTGCTGTCGGCATTGGTTGCCGCAGAGGCACATCACAGACGGCAATTTGGCGAGCAGTCGAAGATGCCTGTAGCAAAATTGGGCGCAGTCTTCAAAGTATTACAATGCTTGGCAGCACCGTTTTAAAAAGCGATGAAGACGGCCTGCTTGAATTTGCGGCCAAAATAGATGTTCCAATAAAGTTTTTTAATAATCAGGAACTTAAGTCTTGCATTGAAATAAATAACCTTGAAGTGTCCAGATTCGTGGAAAAAGAGATAGGAGTTGGAAATGTATGCGAAGCGGCAGCGCTTTTAATGGGACAAACAAACAACCTGCTGTTGACCAAAGCCAAATATCCGGGTGTGACTGTAGCAATAGCCGAGGTCAATTAGCCGTCATCGGCATTGGTCCTGGTTCGGCTCTTGATATGAGTCCCCGGGCCAGAAACAGCATTGTTGGAGCCGATGTGGTAGTCGGTTATAATACCTACCTCAAATTAGTAGAAGAGCTAATTACTACACAAGAGATTATCGGGACGGGAATGATGCAAGAGGTTGATCGCTGTAGTGCCGCTGTAGAAGAAGCCATGAAAGGCAAAAAAGTTGCCGTTGTCTCAAGCGGTGATCCAGGCATCTACGGAATGGCCGGACTAGTCCTGGAACTTGTCCAACAATATCCTGAAGGCCAGCGGCCGGAGGTTGTTATTATTCCAGGTATAAGTGCCGTCGGGGCCGCCGCTGCTATACTTGGGGCGCCTCTAATGCATGACTTTTCCGTAATCAGTCTAAGTGACCTGTTAACACCTTGGGAATTAATAAAAAAGCGCGTTGAAATGGCTGCTGCCGGAGACTTTGTAATTGCGCTCTATAATCCCAAAAGCCATCGTCGCGTAAATCAAATCGAAGAGGTTAGAGAAATTGTCTTAAACCACCGTTCAGCTGCAACGCCGGTTGGCATCGTGAACAGTGCAAGCCGTCCAAGTGAGAGTATGACGATTGCTACACTTGATAATTTTACTAAAGAACACATTGATATGTTCTCGTTGGTCATAATCGGCAATAGCCAGACTTACGTAAAAGATGGACGCATGATTACCCCGCGAGGCTATAAACTATGATTCTGGTTTTGGCCGGTACTAAGGACGGAAGACAGTTAGCAGCTAATCTCGCTCAAGCCGGCCATCAGGTTGTAGTTTCAGTAGTAAGCAAGCATGGCAGGGACTTAGCCGCGCAGAATAATCTCGTCGTTAATACAGACAAGCTAGACGCGAACGCTATGGTGCAATTCATTCAATTTAATCATATCAAACTAGTGATTGATGGGAGTCACCCTTACGCTGTCAACGTGTCCCAAAATGCTATAAAGGCTTGTCAAATTACTAACACAAAGTATTTGCGTTACGAGAGGCCTGCACTTGATTTACCATATTATGATAAGCTTCATATTGTGACAAGCTATCACCAAGCAGCCCGCCAAGCAGCTAATCTTGGGCAAGTAATTTTTTTGACAACGGGCAGCCGAATGCTTGGAATTTTTACGGCGGAGCCAAAGCTAAAAAACCATCGGTTAATTGCTAGGGTACTGCCTGATCCTCAAGTAATAACGCAGTGTGTCGAGCTTGGATTCGGTCTTAACGATATAATTGCTTTACAAGGGCCATTCTCCCATCAGTTGAATTACGCGATGTTCAAGGATTTCGGCGCTGAAGTCCTTATCATGAAGAATAGCGGACAGATAGGGGGCAGTGATACTAAGCTTTCTGCCGCCATGGAACTAAACCTGTCAATTATCGTAATTGACAGGCCAAAAATTAACTACGACAAAGTTGTTTTCAACTACGATCAGATATTAGAGTACGTTCAGGAGGTTTTTAAATGAGTTTAGGAATAGTAGTACTTGGTCACGGCAGCCGTGCTAGCGTAGCGGAGGCTAATCAGGTTGCCTTTGAAGTAGCATCATTAGTCAAATTAAAATCAGGAGAACAACTCGTTGAGACGGCAATTATGAACCGTGAATCTGGATTAGCCGGTATCGATGAAGCCGTTGAAAAACTAATCAATAACGGCGCAACCAAAATAATAATCGCGCCGATGTTCTTGGCTAACGGGGTTCACATTCAATCGGATATTCCGGAAGAAATCGCTGTTTTAGAAACCAAATTTCCCGGCGTGCCTATTAAAATGGCCGCTCATATCGGTCCCGATCCTCGCATTGCTGACATACTGTTAGAACGTATTCGGGAGGCAATGTAATGGATTACATAACTCAACCTGCTGTCATTGAAGCCCGCAGCATGGAGATAATAAGGCCATATTTGGCAGGTTATAATCTATCACCGCAGGAAATAAAAGTTTTCTCACGCATAATTCATGCATCTGGTGATCCGGATTATGCAAAAGTTATTAAGATTCACCCCGAAGCGATAGCCGCAGGTTGTAAGGCACTCAAAGCAGGTTGCCAAATCTACTGCGACGTGGAAATGGTACGCACTGGCATTAACAAACGGCGCCTTGCCGAATTAGGCGGCGCTGTAAATTGCTTAATAAATGATGAAGCCATTGCCATTACAGCGAAAAAGCTTGGTATAACACGTTCTATGGCAGCTATGAGATCTTTCGGACAGCAGCTGGATGGTTCAATAATTGCTATCGGTAATGCTCCTACCGCACTCTTTGAAGTCCTTAATATGATGAAAGAAACAGGTATCCGGCCAGCGTTAATTATCGGTGTTCCGGTAGGCTTTGTCGGAGCCGCTGAATCCAAAGACTTGTTAGCGGTTACCTCCGATGTTCCCTATATCACAGTATTAGGGAATAAGGGTGGCAGTCCGATTGCTGCTGCAACCACCAACGCTTTACTCTATATGTTGGAGTAATTATGGATAAAAAAGGCTTATTACGTATTTTTACTGGCGACGGTAAAGGCAAAACCACTGCAGCTTTAGGCTCGGCTGTTCGAGCAGCCGGACTAAATCGCCGAGTCTCGGTTGTTCAGTTTCTAAAAGGAACCGGATATACCGGAGAACTCTTTGCTGTTAATTTAATCAAACCGCCAATTGAAATTAAACAATTTGGATTTGGTTGTCCTATCTCGGCTCAAATTAAAGCCGGAACAGCTGTTTGCAATAAATGCGGACGTTGTTTTCGAGAAAACCGTAATCCGCTAAATAACTTTGCACCCCAGGCTTTAGCTTACGTCCGTGAAGTTCTTAGTAACGATAACATCGACCTGCTAATTATGGACGAAATCAGCCATGCCCTTAAACACGGATTAATAAAAATTGATGATGTTCTTGAGATTGTCAAGTCAAGATCTTACCATGTCGAAATAATTTTAACGGGTCGCAATATGCCGCCTGAGTTAATGAGTATTGCTGATGAAATAACAATTTGCTACCCAGTTAAGCACCCAATGACAAGCGGCCTGGATGCGCGAAGGGGAATTGAATACTAATGGAGACAGAAATGCAAGCAATTAAACTGCCGCGTATTGTAATTGCCGGCACTTCGAGCGGGGTTGGCAAAACTACAATAGTTACCGGACTATTGGGTGCGCTTAAGCAAAGTGGCCGTAATGTCCAGTCTTATAAAGTCGGACCGGACTATATTGACCCGGGTTATCATTTTCTCGCCAGCGGCAAACCCTCTCACAATTTGGACACTTGGCTGATACCTGAAGAAAAACTGACTGCAATTTTCACTCAAACAGCGAAGAACAGTGACTTAGCCCTAATTGAGGGCGTAATGGGCCTCTACGATGGCGGCCGAAAAGGTATTAGCAGTACGGCGTCAATTGCTAAATTATTAAAAGCTCCAGTAGTACTGGTTATTGATGCTAAGTCAATGGGAGAAAGTGCTGCTGCCATTGCTTTAGGCTATAAGATGTATGATTCTAATATAAATCTAGCTGGTGTCATTCTAAATCGACTAGGCTCACTTGCCCATCGCGATATGATCTGCCAAGCCATGGACAAATTAGGTATTGAAGTATTGGGCTGTATTTTCCGTAACGATGCTTTGTCTATGCCTGAGCGTCATCTAGGTTTGACACCGATTACTGAAAACTGTGCGACTAATACTGTAAATGCCATGACAGAGCAAATAGGCGCTCAGGTTAATCTCGCTCGCATTGTTGAAATTTCCGAAAATACAGATCCAATTGTATATTCGTCTAAAAGCAGGCCTGTAACCATTGCGAAAACTGTTCGTATTGGTGTAGCCCAAGATGAGGCTTTTTCCTTCTACTATCCAGAAAGTCTCGAGACTTTAGAATCCTTAGGAGCAGAATTAGTGCCATTTAGCCCTCTAAATGATACTGTTCTGCCTAATGTTGATGGTCTTATCCTTGGCGGCGGCTTTCCAGAAATGTTTGTTAAGCAATTAACACAAAATAACCAGATGCGTTCTGCAATCTTAGAAGCCAGTAAATGTGATATGCCTATTTATGCTGAATGCGGCGGACTGATGTATTTAACTCGGCAAGTTATTGATTTTGACGGAAATGTTTACGACATGGTCGGTGCTATACCGGCAATATGCACTATGGAATCAAAACTTCAGACAGTTGGTTATATCGAAGCAAGCCCATTGAAAACAAATGTCCTTGCTAATCCGGGAAATGTCTTGAGAGGACATGAGTTCCATTTTTCCCGCATGATTCCAGATTGTCCTGACAGTTTTCCATGGGCTTTTGAAATTAAAAAAATGAGAACTGGCGCAATTTATAATGCTGGATACAGTGATAATAACCTTCTAGCTTCTTATTTACATATACATTTTGCTGGAAATTTAGATGCAGCTGCTCAGTTCATAAGACAATGTCAGCAATATCGAAAGACTCATAAATGATTTTTTCAACTTCCATCAGGTTACGGAGGGAGGGACGGCTATGTCAGGTAAAATAATTCTTGTAACAGGGGGGGCCAGAAGCGGAAAAAGTACCTTTGCTGAACAATACGCTTCAGAACAGAGAAAAACTGTTGCTTATATTGCTACCGCCCAAATATATGACACAGAAATGCAAGAACGTGTTACCATGCACCGCGAACGGCGGCCAAACAACTGGCTTACTTATGAAGCTCCTTATGCAGATGCTGATACTATTAAAGCGGCTGCGGCATCCGCTGATGTAATCTTATTTGACTGCTTAACCCTTTATACTTCAAACCTGTTACTTTCAAGTGAAGCACATAAGCACCGTGAAGAACGAGTGAGCTATATATTAAACAGGGTAGAACAGCTAATTGAAGCTGCCCGTCAAAGCACAGCAACTGTTATTTTTGTTACTAACGAGGTCGGCCTTGGTATTGTGCCTGACAACGCGCTAGCACGGGAATATCGTGATATGGCTGGTTGGGTCAACCAGAAAGTGGCAGCCTCTGCAGAAGAGGTCTACCTCGTAGTCAGCGGCTTGCCTGTCGAATTAAAGAAACTAGCTGTAAAACTTGGAGAAGGAGGCGTTAGACATGGCTAAATCGATAATGCTCCAAGGGACAAGTTCTCATGTCGGTAAAAGCATTCTGACTACAGCTTTATGTCGAATCCTATATCAAGATGGCTATAAAGTGGTGCCTTTCAAAGCCCAAAATATGGCCTTAAATTCATATGTAACAAAAACAGGGGAAGAGATGGGACGGGCCCAGGTTGCCCAAGCCGAGGCCGCTTGCTTAGAACCGATGGTTGAAATGAATCCCGTTCTTTTAAAACCCACCGGAAATTCATGCTCGCAGGTTGTTTTAATGGGTAAGCCTATCGGCAACATGTCAGCAAAAGAATACCATCAAGGTTATAGTTTAAAGGCCTTAAGTACAGTTAAAGAATGCTTGAATAAACTAATGGCTAGTTTTGATGCTATCGTAATTGAGGGAGCCGGAAGTCCTGCTGAAGTAAACTTAAAGGCCAATGATATTGTAAATATGCGGGTTGCTAAAATGATATCAGCGCCAGTTCTGTTAGTTGCCGATATTGATAGGGGCGGAGCATTAGCGTCGGTTGTAGGGACACTTGAATTGCTTGATCCTGATGAGCGTGACCTTGTAAAAGGAATTATTATCAATAAGTTCCGCGGTGATATTGCTCTTTTAAAACCTGCTTTAGATTTTTTAGAGCAAAAAACTGGTAAGCCTATCCTTGGTGTAATCCCTCATATTGAAGATATAGGTATCGATGACGAGGATTCAGTATCATTAGACGATAAAGCAAATAATCCCCAACGTGACATTGAGATAGCTGTAATTCGTACACCTAAAATATCAAATTTCACCGATTTTGACGCACTTGCCAATGAAAAAGACGTTACAGTACGGTTTATCCGCAAGGGCGAATCAATCGGCAAGCCCGACCTAGTGATTCTGCCAGGCAGTAAAAATACCACCGAGGACCTTATTTATCTTCGCGAAAATGGTTATGATCAAGAACTACTCAGTCTAGCGGAAAGAGGTACGCCAATAGTTGGTATCTGCGGCGGTTACCAGATGCTGGGCAAAGAGATCCGCGACCCTTACCATACCGAGTCTGACCTAGACCGTATAGATGGTTTAGGTTTACTAGATATCATTACGACTTTTGCAGCACAAAAAACTACTCATCAGGTATTGGCAAAATGTTATCATCACAAATTCCTAAACCTGGATATTTCTGAAGCTAATTTGAATGGTTATGAAATTCATATGGGAAAAACTGATTTTATTGCGCCCGTCACCCATGCATTTGCAATTACTGCCAGGTCAGGTGAACCAGTATCGGTAAACGATGGGGCAATTAGAAATGATGGATTAGTTATGGGTACTTATATTCATGGAATATTTGATAATAATAACTATCGCAGAGCCATAATTGACGCCCTGCGAATTCGAAAAGGACTCAACCCGTTAATTTCCTTTAATGATGTTCAAGCCCGTAAAGAAAAAAGCTATGACAACTTAGCAGCTACTGTAAGAAATCATCTTAACATGAAACTTCTATACCAAATTATAGGTGGATAACATGGATAACTATTTACCGGTTGCCGCCCTAATTTTGGATACTGCAATCGGCGATCCACGCTCGCGGTTTCACCCTGTAGTATTGATTGGAAATCTGATTGCTTTCTTTGAGAGCATCTTGCTTAAGCCTGCTAAGTCGTCGAGGTATAAAATCATAACAGGCGTATTGCTTGTCTGCCTGGTGCTATCAATAACATATACGTCAGTATGGTTAATTATGTTCGCCTTGAGTTTATTAGGGCCAATTTATGCCTTCATCGGAGGAGCATTAGCTCTAAGCTTTACAATATCACCTCGCAGCTTAGCGGAAGCTGGCAACGAAATTAAAAACTACATGCTTAACGGCGATTTAACACAAGCTCGCTTTAAAGTTGGTTGGATTGTAGGCCGTGATACTGACAAACTGGATACCGGTGAAATCACGCGGGCTACAGTTGAAACGGTAGCAGAGAATATAGTAGACGGTATAATATCGCCCCTCTTTTATTTTCTGATCGGCGGCGTACCACTAGCTTTTCTATATCGTGCCGTTAATACTCTAGATTCTATGGTCGGGTACAGAAATGCCAAATATCTTGATTTTGGCATGCCGGCAGCACGACTTGATGATATATTTAATTACATTCCAGCCCGTATAACAGGTGTGCTTATTATCATAATATCCTTTGTGTTGCGTTATAATGCAACCTCTGCTCTAAAATCAATCATGAGAGATGCACCTAAGCATCCTAGCCCAAATAGCGGGATTACCGAGGCAGGAGTTGCGGGGGCGCTCGGTATTCGACTAGGCGGATTAAATTATTATGGTGGAGTGCCTTCTTTAAGAGCCTATATGGGAGTAGAAATTAATAAGTTGGAACCGCTACACATTGAAAAAACAATTAAGTTAATGTATGGTACCACCTTACTTTTCATTATCTTAACATTATAATCAGTCGCATATGGAGGCTGGCACATGAAATGCCAGAAAATACATGAATGATTTTATAACTGGTCTACAGTTCTTAACTCGAATAAAAATCGCAGATCAGTCTGACTGGATGCCGGATAGTTTTGGACGCAGTGTGAAATTTTTCCCGGTAATTGGTGCAATTATCGGAATGATTCTTGTAGCAGTGAATTACATTATTGATGGTTGGTTACCGGCTATAGGATTTTATATGCCGCCTCACGTATTGGCCACAATATTGACCGCTGTCCCTATTTTGCTTACAGGCGGCCTACATTGCGACGGTTTCATGGATACCATGGATGGCATATTTTCCGGACGCTCAAAGGAGCGTAAGTTGGAAATAATGAAAGATAGCAGAGTTGGAGCAAACGGCGTAACTACTTTTATCTTATTAATATTGCTGAAGTGGTCATTAATCACCGATATTGCTCCTTCGTTACTGCCTTTGGCCTTGTTTTCCATGCCTGTTTTAGGCAGATTCGCTATGGTTATTGGTATAACTGCCTTTCCGTATGCTAAACCAGATGGGATTGGTAAGGCCTTTGCTCAGCATGCTAATTCAAGATCGCTTATTATTGCAGCGATCTTCACTATCTTGCTGCTTATTCCGCTTGGCAAGCAAGCTTTACTAAGCTTCGCTGCCGTTGTGGTTTTTACTGTTGTGTTTGCAAAATACTTGACAAAGATTTTAGGTGGTCTAACTGGTGACGTATATGGAGCAGTAACCGAATTAACCGAGGTCATTGTATTGCTAATGTTTTTATTTTTATAGTGTGAGGCGCTTAATGTGGATAAATTACAACAATTTATCGAAAATATTAGACCGCTGGATGAAGCTGCTATGGAAAAAGCACAAATTCGGTTGAATAGTCTTACAAAACCATTAGGCAGCTTAGGAGACCTTGAATCTGTAGTTATTCAGACTGCCGGAGCCTTAAAAGTCATTCCCGATTCACTGAAAAAAGCCGTAGTTTTGATGGCTGCAGACCATGGTGTAGCCTGCGAGCAAGTGAGCGCCTACCCACAAGAAGTCACAGCTCAAATGGTTTTTAATTTTGTAAATGGCGGCGCTGGAATTAATGTATTAACTAAACATGCACAATCTGAACTGGTGTTGGTCGATGTTGGTGTAAAAATAGACTTACCGGCCAGCTTACCCATTCGCCATAACAAAATTCGCTACGGCACAAACAATATAAAATTTGGACCAGCTATGAACAGGGCGGACGCAATCGCCGCAATCCAAACCGGTATCAGTGTCGCCATGTCACTAATAGATGAGGGAACTCAAATTATCGGACTTGGCGAAATGGGTATCGGAAATACCGCCGTTAGTTCAGCAGTAACCAGCGTTCTTACCGGATATTCTTCTGCCGAAGTCACTGGTAAAGGTACTGGTCTTAGTGATAATCTATTGATGCATAAGATTAACATCATTCAGCAGGCCATCAACGTCAATCGTCCTAATCCCGATGATGTTATTGATGTTCTGACAAAAATCGGCGGACTAGAAATAGCCGCCCTTACTGGCGTCGCGTTGGCAGGAGCTTATCGGCGCGTCTTAATTGTGATGGATGGTTTTATTGCCTCGACTGCGGCATATGCTGCTTATCGTCTTTGCCCGATTGTAAAAGACTATCTAATAGCAGCTCATCAATCGCCCGAACCCGGTCATAAAATAATTCTTCAGGAACTTGGCTTAAAGCCAATGCTTAATCTCCATATGTGTTTGGGTGAAGGAACTGGAGCAGCACTAGGTATGACATTACTTGATGCCGGACTAAAAGTTTTTAATGGAATGTCTACATTCGATCAAGCGAAGATTTCTTATATTACCGATTAAGGTAATCTCTTCAATCAAAAAATGGATTTCCTAAGACAGGGGAGAGCAAATGGTAACAGTAAAAGCTCCTGGTTCTTGCGGAGAACTGGTACAAGGAACAATAGATGGCGAAAATTTTTTAATAACCTGCCCTGTTAACATATTTTCTGAAGTTACAGTAATACCGTCAACACGACCTTCAGAGAAATATGATTATATTAAAGTGCGTACAGCTATTGCAAAAACATTACAATATCTCAATATTACGAATGTCCACTTCGATTTTCATATTAGTTCTCAATTACCAATTGGAAAAGGTATGGCATCAAGCAGTGCCGACATAAGCTCAGCTTGCCAGGCTGTTGCTCTCTACCATGGTAAAACTCTAACACCTGCAGAATTAGCTGACATCGCGTTAGAAATCGAGCCAACTGACGCCATTTTTTACCCTGGGATACTCATGTTTGACCATGTAACAGGTCATACTCGGAAGTATTTAGGTACTCCGCCCGATATAGATATAGCTGTTTTTGATGTAGGTGGTGAAATAGACACCTTACACTTCAACCAACGCAATGATTTGCCGGTATTAAACAGGGAAAAGGAAAAAGATGTTAGACTCGCACTTGATTTGGTAACAAAAGGTTTTGCTACCCATGATGTCAAACTAATCGGCCAAGGTGCGACAATTAGTGCTCTAGCTAACCAAAGTATCTTAATTAAGCCAAATCTCGAAGGTATTATAGATTTAAGTAAACATTTTAACGCTGCTGGGGTTAACGTTGCTCATAGCGGCTCAGTCTTAGGCGTGCTTTTTGATAGGAATAGTAATAAAGATCTTATACCCTGTATTTCAGCTATCTGTAAAACTTACCCTGACGCAAAATATCTAAAAACAGTTAAAATTATCTCAGGCGGACTACAAATATGGGAAGGTGATAGCAATAGGTGGGCTAAATGCTTTTGAACATGGCGGTAATATCTATAATGCAGTCCGACGTGGTAGCAATGTAGCTAATATTCTCGACTTCAGTGCTAATATTAATCCGCTGGGTTTATCGGACAGCTTGCGTCAATCTCTGTTGGCTAATTTGGACAGAATAACAGCCTATCCTGATGCTGATGCTCATGATCTCAAAACAGCCATAAGCAGGTACTATGATGTCGATCGACGCTCAATCACAGCCGGGAATGGGGCAGTTGAATTATTATATGTATTATGCAATACGGTACGGCCGCGGCAAGTTTTAGTGCCCGCTCCTACCTTTAGTGAGTATGAACGTGCTGCCCGCTCTTCCGGATCAGAAGTCAAACACTTATATCTAAATTCCCAAAATGACTTTCAAATTAACATTTATAATCTTATTTACGAGATACAGACTAATCCAGTCGATATTTTGTTTATTGGTAACCCGAATAACCCTACAGGCACCATTATGAAAACCCAGGAGCTTGAGCCTATTATTCGAGCTGCACAGTTACGTAATACTTTTGTTGTTGTTGATGAATCCTTCCTTGATTTTTTAGTCGATGACACTCATTATACATGCCGCCGTTTACTACCGCTTTATCAAAATTTAATAATACTTCACTCGTTGACGAAGTTCTATGCCATTCCTGGACTAAGGCTAGGATTTGCCCTAGCGTCGCCCAAACTGACAAATCTCATGCATAAGGGAAAAGACCCTTGGAATGTCAATTCTCTAGCGCAGTGTGCAGGTGTAGCGGCACTGGCAGACCATGATTTTCGCCGTACCACTAAACAATTAATTAATCAGGCAAAAGATGATTTTTACGACCAAATTAAATTAATTTCATCACTTAGGCCTTACCAGCCTTCGGTAAACTTTATACTAGTCGATATTAGTAATACAAAGATGAAATCATATCAGTTACGTACACAATTGGCACAGCAAGATATCCTAATTCGTGATTGCAGCAATTACCCTGGCCTTTCAGACTGCTATATCCGTCTAGCGGTGAAAAAATCTGATCAGAATAACCATTTACTAAGAGCCTTACAAAATATATGTAGGTGATTATATGACAAAAATAATCTTAGTACGGCACGGACAAACGCTGTGGAATGTAGAAATGAAATATCAAGGGCAAACCGATATAGCGCTAACTGAAAAAGGCCTGGAACAGGCACAAATGGTTGCAAAAAGACTGGCTAACGAATCTATTTCGGCGATATACTCAAGTGACTTAAGTCGCGCTTTCGCGACCGCTGAAATAATAGCCGCGAAGCACAATCTGCAAGTAATCGGTGTACCAGAGCTGCGTGAAATTAGTTTCGGCGACTGGGAAGGCCTTACCTATACTAATATAAATTCAGGATGGCCGCAGATTATGGATAAGCTTTTTACCTGTCCGGATGAAGTGACTATTCCCGGAGGAGAATCTTTCCCGCAGCTGAGAGAACGTGCCTCAAAAGCATTAGCTAAAATAGCCGCAAATCACAAAGACCAAAATATTGTAGTAGTTGCCCATGGTGGTACCATCCGTACCCTCATCTGTGCTGCCCTTAATATCCATCTTAACTATGTTTGGAATATCAGGCAGGATAATACAGCAGTCAGCATTCTTGACTACTACGATAATCGTATCATGGTTTCTTTACTCAACGATACTAGTCACTTAAACGATAGATAACCACTTTAAGCCTTGGACAAATTTTCGGCTAAATTGGCGTAAATACTCGTTACAGAATAAAAATGTCATTTTTCCCTGTTTAACTCATATACTATAAAGTACTGCAAAAATAGGGAAGGTGATATTCTTGACTCTGCTGGAAATAATACTTTCGATGGCGACTATAGTGCTTGCTATACAGATACTTATCTTACAGCATCATTATACTAACAAACTATCTGAGTTAACGATTTTATTAAATGATATGTTGGACGTGCTAGATGGCGGAAAGCTTAGTCCGGAGCATTTGGATAAAATAAGGCTGAAAATATTCAACAGCTCACAGTAAAGTGGGCTGTTGCTCTAACTGGAGTGAAAACTATTGTCTTGGAATCTAAAAGAGAAACTGCAACAAATTCTTTCGCAGGAAAGCGGTACTACCGTGTATGCCCCTGGAGCGCGCAATCGGTTTGCTTTCGTTTATCCAAATACGTACCATGTTGGCATGTCAAATCTCGGCCTGCATATTGTCTACCAGCAGATTAATTCACGCAGTGATACAGCTTGTGAGCGCGTCTTCATGCCGGAAAAAAAACTTGAACAAGAGTATCGGCGCACCAATACTCCGCTTATGTCTATTGAAAACCAGCTTCCGCTTTATGAGTTTCCGCTTATCGGCTTTTCTCTGACCTTTGAAATGGATTACTTTAATTTTCTCGCTATTTTAGAACTTGGTAAGGTTACCTTAAAATCCGCTGATCGTGGTGAAGGCGACCCAATTATTATTGCTGGAGGGCCTTGCGCAACTTTTAATCCCGAGCCAATGGCAGATTTTGTCGACGTGTTTGTAATAGGGGAAGGTGAGGAGGTCATTCACGACCTCTTAGATACATACTATGACTGCCAAAATCGGGGAATAACCCGTGAAAGCACTCTGCTTGAACTCGCCAATATTGCCGGACTTTATGTTCCAAGGTTTTATCAGCCAGTTTACAAAGATGACGGTTCTATTCAAGAAATACACCGGATGGCCGATGTACCCAAAACAATTCGCCGTCGTTGGGTAGCCGACCTAAATAAATACGAGGCTCATTCCGTTATTGTTACATCCCATACTGAGTTTAAAAATATGTTTTTAATTGAAGTTGCCCGCGGCTGCGGTAGACATTGTCGTTTTTGTATGGCGGGCTACTGTTTTCGCGAACCCCGAGTTAGATCCCTCGAAAGGCTTAAAAAATCAATCTTATTAGCTAAGCACTATCATGCTAAGATTGGGCTTATGGGAGCGGCAATCTCGGATTACCCTGAGATTGATAAGCTATGCACATCAATTATCAGCCAAAATATGGGCTTTTCAGTTGCATCACTCCGTGCCGATTCATTGACGCAAAGCTTGGTAGACGGCTTAGCAAAAAGCGGACAAAAGACTGTTACGCTTGCCCCAGAGGCCGGAAGTATCAGAATGCGCCATATCATTAACAAAACCATCTCTGATGAAGACTTATTCAATTCGGTTGAAATGTCTATCAAGGCTGGCATTCCAAACATTCGCCTTTATATTATGGTCGGACTTCCATTTGAACAGCAGGAAGATATTGATGCCATTGTAGTAATGGCCGACAATATAAAAAAACATATGGAACTGCAAGGCAGCAAAGGTAAGTTAACACTAAGTGTTAACCCTTTTATTCCAAAGCCTTTTACGCCCTTTCAATGGCTTCCAATGGCAACCCCTGCCGAAGTCGAGGACAAGTTTAAATATCTTACAGCACAGTTTAAAGCTAGAAAAAACATAGAGTTACTTCTAGAGTCTACCAAGGAATCGTATATTCAAGGCATTCTAGCGCGTGGTGATAGAAGATTAGCCCAGGTTTTGCTTGAAGCCCATAAAAATGGCGGCAGTAAGGCTTTTAAAAAAGCTTTGCGAAACTACGGACTGTCCGAAGAGTTTTATTTGTCAGGCAGATTAGATCGAACCGATACGTTACTGCCTTGGCAGCACCTTGATATGGCTTTTGATTCCAAATATCTATTGCATGAACTTGACAAAGCCCGCCAAGAACAGTTTACTGCCCCTTGTACTAAAGGCTGCACTCGTTGTGGTGTTTGTAAAAACTCGTAAGGAGGAATTATGAACGATTTTTTTATCGATAAATCTGAGAACGGCGTTAAGTATGGCTTGTTTAGTCATTTTTGCCGCCTCCACGTCAAGCATGGCATATCAACTCGGATTGGGGGCATGAGCCGTCCACCATATTCAGAGCTTAATTTAGGTCTGCATACCGGCGATAACCAGCATGATGTTATTTACAACAGACTGCTTTTCTGCGAGGCAGCGGGAGTTGTTTTTGACAAAGTAGTTACCGCACAGCAAACTCATGGCGATAATATTGCGATAGTTTCGCATGTTGATATGGGTAAAGGACATGCATCTTATGACCAGTCAATAGAAGATACTGACGCTTTGATTACTAATATTCCGAATATACCACTGATGTTGTTTTATGCTGATTGTGTACCAGTACTAATTGTTGACCCAATCCGAAATGTTGTAGCTGTATGTCATGCTGGCTGGAAAGGGACAGTGGCAAAGATTGCCCAAAAAACTATTCTGAAGATGGCCTCCCAATTCCAAACAATTCCCTCGGATTGCTTAGTTGGCATAGGTCCTTCGATTGGAGCCTGCTGTTACGAAGTCGACCAAAATGTAATTATTAAACTTATGCAAAATTTTAAATCTTGGAAGCAGCTTGTAAAACAAACAAGCGAAACTCATTGGAAACTTGATTTATGGATGGCTAATAAAATTCAGCTTGAAGAGATAGGTGTAAAAAGCCCCAATATTGTTATCAGCGGTATGTGTACATCCTGTAATACTAGCTTGTTTTACTCCCACCGCGCCGAACATGGCCTGACTGGTCGATTAGGCGCTGTTATCTCATTATAAAACGTTATTTTTGAATAAGGCCGGAAGGGTCTTATTTTTTTAGGACCAATTATATATTTTTTGCCATGAAGGAAAGACTACTAGAGGAAAATTATGTTTATTCGCGAATAGAAAATGTGGAGGATTGACTTATAGTGATAACGAACACATTACAAAACGTTTTACATAATATCAATGCCGCTATAAATAGGAGAGTCGGCGATTTTATAACAGGTCAGCACGTAAAACTGGTCGCTGTAACTAAAAATCACCCAGTTTCTACTATTAAGCAAGCTGTTGTAGCTGGAGTTTCATCAATCGGCGAAAACCGTGTCCAAGAGGCATTAAGCAAGCACCCCTTGCTAGACCAAAGCCTTGAATGGCACTTAATTGGTCATTTACAGACAAATAAGGTAAGACAAGCTGTCCCACTATTTGATTTAATCCATTCAGTTGATAGTGAGCGCTTAGCTGTAGAAATTAATCGGGTAGCCCAAAAGTCAAACAAGATACAGAATGTTCTGATTCAAGTTAATGTTGCTAATGAAGAAACAAAATTTGGCCTGCCAACTGAAAAAACCCATGAGATGGCAAGATTAATTTCTACTTTAGAGAATTTGAAACTCTGCGGCCTTATGACAATAGCGCCGTTTTATGAAAATGCCGAATCCGCTCGGCCTATTTTTCGGGAAATGTACAATTTATATAAGGAACTTGCCCTTCTTAATCTGCCAAATACTGAAATTAAATGGCTTTCAATGGGAATGACCAATGATTATACCATTGCTATTGAGGAAGGGGCCAATCTTGTTAGAATTGGAACCGCAATATTTGGAAATCGTGAATACTAAGGGAGGACGATGAAAAGTGAAATTTATGGAAAAGGTTTGGGGCAGCTTAGGTCTCTTTGAATCTGTAGAGGTAGAAGAAGAGCAAAAACCTAGAGTTGAAGAAATAGACACTAAATCCAAGAAAGGCAATGCCACTAGTCTGAATAATGTAGTCAACTTGGCCACATCGCAGAAGCAGATGAAGGTCATGGTTGTAGAGCCGCTATCCTTTGATGATGCTCAGCATATAGCGGATTATCTAAAAAGCCGTAAGCCAGCAGTAGTTAACTTTGAAAATACTGAAAAAGAAGTTGCCAAACGAATGATTGATTTTATCAGTGGTACAACCTATGCACTGGGTGGAACCATTCAAAAGATCGGGAATAATATTTTTTTATGCGCACCAAACAATGTTGATGTCGCCTACAGTCCGCATGAAGAAGGAACCGACAAGGCTATATTGCCTTGGAATTCCAAGTAGGCGAAGCTCAGGAGGAAGACGATGCTTAACAGTAAACGAATTGGGTTCATTGGCGGAGGAGCAATGGCTGAAGCAATTATTACAGGCCTATTAAACTCCGGTTTAGGCAAATCCGCTAATATTATGGTAAGTGACATATCACATTCTAGGCTTGAGTATTTGAGTAAAAAATTTAGCATAACCACCGCTTATGATAATCAACAAATTGCAGAACAGTCAGAAATTCTATTTTTAGCAGTAAAACCCCAGGTTTTAGATAGTGTTATTACTCCGCTAAAATCGGCTGTATCACAATCAACACTAGTCTTATCAATCGCCGCTGGTGTAAGTATTGCAAAGCTTGAGAAATACCTACCCAGCATACCTATTATTCGTGTGATGCCTAATACTCCCCTTGCCGTTGGCGAGGGCATGTCCGCCATTTCCCTTGGCAAACATGCCTCTACAGCTGATGGTGAGGTTGCAATGCAAATCTTTTCGGCATCAGGCAAAGCTGTTGTTGTTGATGAATCACTGTTGGACGCTGTTACAGGCTTGTCCGGAAGCGGTCCTGGTTACGGCTTTGTTATTATTGATGCGTTGGCTGACGCAGGTGTAAAAGTAGGTCTTTCACGTCAAGCTGCCATAATGTTGGCGGCACAGACTCTTTTAGGGACAGCCAAAATGGTGCTTGAAACAGGCGAGCATCCGGCTAAACTGCGTGACATGGTTGCATCGCCAGCCGGAACAACTATTTCCGGCATCCATGTTTTGGAGCAACGTGGCGTTAGAGCTGCGCTTATTGATGCTGTCATAGCAGCATCTGAACGCTCAGCTGAAATGGGGAAACGCTAGCATGACTGATAGAGAAAAAATTTTGCGTTTTTATCGCTCTCAAGGTGATGGGGATTTAGCGGCTAGATTGCTTGATCTCGTTGAATATGCTATTAAATATCGCCGTTATAAAGTGACTGACTTTTTAGATCCACACGGGTTCAGTATTGTTGATACTATAGGTGCCCACTACAATCAGATATCTATAGTAAGCGATGGAGGATATCAAGGAGCTGAAAGAGTTAGGGCAGCCTTTGTTGCTGAAGACTATTCCGGAAATGTCAATTTCAACATAGCAGCTATTTTGATCAGCTGGGACTCTCTTCATTACCACATAACGCACCGGGATGTTTTAGGTAGCCTTATGGGGTTAGGTTTAAAGCGCGAGGTATTAGGTGATATCGTACTAAGACATGGGGCCTGTCACGTTATTGTCGATGACTCGTTGATAGAATACCTCCTCCAAAATCTCGTATCAATTGGCGCAGCTCCAGTAACCGCTACTACAGCGGATCTTAGTGCCATTCCGCCGCGCGAAGAGAGAGTAAAAGAAATAAGAACTACCGTTCCGTCGCTGCGCCTTGATGTAATAGCAGCAGCGGGGTACGGGGTGTCCCGAACTAGAATGTCTGATGAAATTGCTGCGGATAAAATAAAGGTAAATTGGCAAAATGCCAAGAATAGTTCCCAATTAATAAAAGCAGGCGATATTATTTCAATGCGCGGCCGCGGACGTGTTGAAGTGTGCGAAATTATCGGCCAAACTAAAAAAGGCAGAATAAGCATTTTGCTTAAACGCTTTATATAATACAGGAGGCGAGTATATGCTGACACCACTCGACATCCATAATAAAGAGTTTAAAAAATCCTTTAGGGGTTATAGCGAAGAAGAAGTCGATGAATTCCTTGATCGCGTAATCAAGGATTATGAACAGCTATATCGTGAGAATGTCGACTTAAAGGAAACTATTGACCGCATGAACAGCAAGCTTGAACATTATCAACATATGGAAAACACCCTGCATAACACGCTGGTAATTGCACAAGAAACCGCTGAAGAAGTCAAACTAAACGCAAAAAAACAAACGGATCTCTTGCTAAAAGAAGCTGAAATCAAATCACAGCAGCTTATCGATGAGGCAATGACTAAAGTTCGCAGAATGACTGGAGAGTATGAAGAGTTAAAGAAACAGATTCAGGTTTATCGTACAAGAATGAGGACGCTCGTCCAAGCTCAGCTTGAAATTCTTGAAGCAGAAGAAGATTAGTTAACTTCGTGCAATTTGCAATTGAAATATTTGACTAAATTAATCTCTTTTTGTATAATACACTTATCAACTTTACATTCTCGATTGTGATGATGGAGACATAATCAGGAAATGTGGTTTGTCAGCGAGTCAGGATATGGTGTGAGCCTGACCAAATCAATCTTGTTTTATATCACTCCTGAACTGCGAACCGAACTTAGGGTAGAGGATTCGCCGTGTGACGAACGTTACATCGTTCTAAGTGGCTCAATGAGTCATTAGGGTGGTACCACGGGAATATCAAGCCTCTCGTCCCTTTGGGATTGGGAGGCTTTAATTTTTTTGGAGGTGTAGTTTTTTGGACTATAGTAAAACACTTAATCTACCGCAGACAGATTTCCCTATGCGCGGCAACCTGCCTGAACGGGAACCGCAAATGCTTGAATACTGGGAGAAAAATCAAACTTATCAAAAACGGGTAGCTCATTCTAAAGGAAAACCTAAATTCGTTTGGCATGACGGCCCTCCCTACGCAAACGGTAATATTCACATAGGCACGGCATTAAACAAGATCATTAAAGATATAATTGTTAAATACAAATCACATCGTGGCTATGATGCGCCTTTCGTACCAGGCTGGGATACCCATGGTATGCCAATCGAACATGCAGCTATCAAGATATTAGGTCTTAACAGGCATGAACTTGACCCGCTTGATTTAAGACGCGAGTGCAGAAATTATGCTCTCAAATGTCTTGATATGCAGCGTGAAGATTTTAAACGTTTAGGGGTAAGCGGTGATTGGGATAATCCTTACATAACCCTTAACCCCGAATACGAGGCCGAACAAATTGGAGTTTTCGGCGAAATGGCTAAAAAGGGCTATATTTATAAGGGACTTAAAAGCGTTTATTGGTGTACAACATGTGAGACCGCTTTGGCCGAGGCTGAGATTGAGTATGCTGAAAAGAAGTCACATGCAATATTCGTTAAATTTCAACTAGTTGATGATAAAGGTACCCTTCCTGTAGGTGTAGATTTCCAAAATGTCTATGCAGTAATTTGGACAACAACACCTTGGACAATTCCTGCAAACGTCGCTATTGCCGCTCATCCCGAGTTTGAATATGCATGGGTAGAGGCTAAAGGCGAAATCTATTTAATGGCCGTTGAGCTTATTCCGACAGTAGCAAAAGAAAACGATTTAGGCGATTATACCATCCTTGCCAAATGCAAAGGTGCTGACCTTGAAGGAGCAGTTTTCGCCCACCCGCTGATTGACCGTGACTCCACGATTGTTCTAGCGGATTACGTTACACTGGAACAAGGTACAGGCTGCGTCCACACCGCTCCCGGTCATGGCCAGGAGGACTTTGAAACAGGGATGAAATACAACTTGCCGGTTATCAATCCTGTCGACCAAGCTGGTCGTTTTACAGCCGAAGCCGGACAATTCGAAGGCTTATTGGTGCATGATGCTAACGTTCCTATTATAAAAGCTCTTGCGGGCGCTAATGCTCTGCTTGGCAAAAGTTCAATCCGCCATCAATACGCACACTGCTGGCGCTGCAAAAGCCCAATAATTTATCGTGCAACGGAACAGTGGTTCGCCTCAGTTGACGGGTTCCGTGAACAAGCTCTTAAAGCAATCGAGGATGTAAGATGGATACCGGCATGGGGCGAAAGCCGCATCCACAATATGGTTGCAGACCGACATGACTGGTGTATTTCCCGTCAACGTACTTGGGGTGTTCCAATACCAATCTTCTACTGCAAAAAATGTAACGAGCATATCATCACTGATGAAACAATAAATACCGTTAAGGAATTATTCCGTAAAGAAGGTTCTGATTCATGGTGGGCAAAATCAGCCGCTGAAATTTTACCGGCAGGGTTTAAATGCCCACATTGCAACCATGAAGAATTCCGTAAAGAAACTGATATCATGGACGTTTGGTTTGACAGCGGCTCCAGTCATGCAGCCGTACTCAGACAACGTGAAGAATTAAAATGGCCTGCTGATCTATACTTAGAAGGGAGCGATCAGCATCGCGGCTGGTTCCAGTCATCGCTTCTGACCTCAGTAGCTACAACGGGCCGTGCTCCTTATGATGCTGTCCTCACCCATGGGTTCGTCGTTGACGGCGAAGGACGCAAAATGTCTAAATCGATTGGCAACGTAATATACCCGCAAGAGGTTATTAAGAAATATGGTGCCGATATATTGCGGTTGTGGGTTGCATCTGCTGATTATCAAGCTGATATTCGAATATCCAACGATATTTTAAAACAGATGTCTGAAGTTTACCGAAAAATTCGCAATACCTTCCGTTATATACTCGGTAATATCAACGACTTCAACCCCGAAACTGACCAAGTATGCTATGATAAATTGCTTGAGATCGATAAATGGGCCTTGCTCCGCCTAGAACAAGTACGGGAAAAAGCAACTACTGCATATGAAAACTATGAGTTCCACTCGCTATACCATACAATTCATAACTTCTGTGCCGTAGATCTTAGCTCGATTTATCTGGATATTCTTAAAGACAGAATCTATACGGCAACACCTGATTCGCTCGAGCGGCGTGCCGCTCAAACTACTATGTATCAAATTTTAAATACTCTAGTAGTATTACTTGCGCCTGTACTAACCTTCACAGCAGAAGAGGTTTGGCAGTACATGCCTAAGACGACAAATATGCCTGAAAGCGTACAATTAGCTGAATGGCCTGCCTCTAATAAAGAAGCCCTTAATGTACAGCTAGAAGAAAAGTGGAACCGCATTTTATCAATCCGCGGCGAAATTACTAAGGTGCTGGAAAATTCACGCCGTAACAAAGTAATTGGCCACTCACTCGACGCATCAGTAACGATATTTGCCGAAGGGGATGAATATCGGGATCTTAAGGCCGTTGAGGCTGATTTACCTAATATCCTTATAGTTTCATCCGCAATACTAATTGAAGGACTAGCTAAAGCCCCAACTGATACTTATTGTTCCGAAGATGTGAAGATCGCTGTAACAGTAACACCTGCACAAGGCCAAAAATGCGAACGGTGCTGGATTTACAGTGATACTGTCGGCCACGATACTGAACACCAAGCTTTGTGTAAACGTTGTGCAGATGTCGTTAAAAGTTTAAACAGCTAATTTTATTCTAAACCGGGTTAATCCCGGTTTTTTTTCTTTTAACCGGAGATACTATTTTATGGAGGAATGCTAATGAATAAAGAGCCAAAACCTGACTTCGTGGCCGCACAACTTCAAAAGTTAGTTCATCATTTAGAGGCTCTTAAAATAGCGGAGTATGTTGAATTATTTCAGCGGCCCTACAAGTTAATATTATTGAATTTTGTTGCAGGTTTAGCTCGTGGTCTAGGAATAGCAATTGGTGCAACATTAATTTTTGCCATTATGCTGGAGTTTCTGCGAAGATTAATTATGCTCAATATTCCAGGAATAGGAAGCTTCATAGCTGAAATAATCCGCATTGTTGAAATGAAACATACCCAATTTTGAAAAGGAGTGTTCGACTTGACTAAGGACGTTTTTGATTGTATGCGAGAGACACAAAGCGTTCGTTTGTTTCAAACTAATGAAATACCTGAGCCTACTCTGACACGGATTCTTGAAGCCGGATGCTGGGCACCGAGCGCTGGAAATTTGCAGCCATGGTATTTTTATGTCGTTAAAAATGCTGATGTTAAGCAAAAAATAGCAGATGCTTGTTACGAGCAAAACCAAGTTCTTGAAGCTCCTGTTAGTATTGTGATTATGGCAGACCCGGCTCGTTCGAATGAATTATACGGTGAGCGCGGAGCCCAGTTATACTGTATTCAGGATACTGCGGCAGCAACTGAAAATATGATTTTGGCAGCAAATGGGCTAGGGATTGCCTCTTGCTGGGTGGGTGCATTTGACGAGCGCAAAGTTCAGGAAGCAGTAGAGGCGCCGCCTAGGCTGCGGGCTGTCGCCATTCTATGTCTTGGTTATAGTAACGAACTATCACCAAGGCCAAAAGAAAGATTGCGAGTAGCTGAAGTAGCCAAGTTTATTAATTAGGGAGTGTTCTACTTGAATCCTGAAACTCTCAAAAAACTTGAACAAAAGTTAATTAGTGAGAAAAAACTTATCCTTGAGCAAATTTCCCGGCTAGAAGAAACAGGAATTGGCAATATCATGTCTGATTCTGTAGGTGAGTTGTCGGCTTATGACAATCATCCTGCCGACCTAGGCGATGAGCTATTTGAACGGAGTAAGGATACTGCATTGCGTGATAATGCCCATTTGATATTAGAGAATATTGAAAAAGCCTTGCAAAGAATTAGCGAAGGCGTCTATGGGATATGCGAAAAGTGCGGAAAACCTATTGCTATAGAGCGGCTTGATACCATTCCGTGGGTCAGCAATTGCATAGAATGCCAAAAAGGAACGGAAGTTGTAGACCCTACGCCTCGGCCGGTAGAAGAAGAAATTCTGGAACCACCATTTCATCGTACTTTCTTAGATTCAGCGGCATTTGATTTTGTCGGATTTGACGGTGAAGATGCCTTGCAGAGTGTCTTACGGTATGGGAGTTCCGATACTCCTCAAGACATCCCAGGATCATACGATTACAAAGCATTATTCCCTAATAGTAATGAGCATAGCGGCATAGTAGATCATTCAGATGCTATTCCCAGCCAACTAACCACCAACACTTCAAAAAGAAATAAAGCTGATAAAACCGAGCGTCAATAGGGGCTCGGTTTTACACTTCTACTGCGATCCTAATCAGTAAAATCTCTTCCTGAAAGCGCAACTAAATAATGTAATTAAGGGGGTTAATCATTGCCCGAACCTGCGAATAAAAGAATATGTATTTTAAAAGTATCGATCTTGTTTATAGCTTTTTTAGCATATTTTTCTTGCCCAGGTCTTCAAGAATTTATCAAAATTTCAGCAGATCATCTGCAAAGCGGCGACTTCGATAATTTACGTCAGTTCATTTTATCATATGGGATATGGGCGCCGTTAACCAGTGTTGCAGTAATGTCTTTGCAGTCACTTATTCCTTTTGTCCCAGGATTGATAATAACAATCGCCAACGCGTGGATCTTTGGGTGGATATATGGAGCACTTTACTCTTGGCTTGGCTCGCTCGCCGGCGCAATGATTGATTTCAGCATTGCCCGGTGGTATGGCAGACCATTTGCCGAACGCATAGTTAAGCCAAAATACCTTAATTACACCGATTCTTTTTTTACAAAGCATGGTATGATGGCTGTCTTTATCACCAGATTAACACCGTTAGTACCGTTTAAGGTAATTAGCTATGGGGCCGGATTAACTGCTATATCAGCATCTAAATTTGCGTCGGCGACCGGGATTGGCCAAATACCGGCAATTATTTTATACTCAATTTTAGGGCAGAATATGACTAACAGTATACATGCCATAGTAGCGGTTACAACTGCATTATTAGGGCTCAGTATACTTGCCTTCTATTGTCGCGAGATAATTGAACGCCGCTTTTTCCCCGGGAAAGATTGATTGTATTTAAGTCTTGTATAAGTTAAAGATAATATAGTAATGCTAAATATATGCTTGTTTAATTTTTTACTTATACAACTCCATAGGCATTGTAGTATAATTGGATAGATAGTAGGAGGTGATAGTGGTGTATAAAATTAGTAGTGAATGTATTAAATGCGGAGCATGCGCCTCAGTTTGTCCGGTTGGTGCAATCTCAGAAGGTGAAGATCAATATAATATTGATGAGCAATGTATTGATTGCGGATCGTGTGCATCCGTTTGTCCAGTTGGCGCTATAAGTCCTGGCGAATAATAGCTTTATCCGTTAAAGAAGCGTAACCTAATTGTTACGCTTCTTTACGTTTTAAAAAATTTTGGTTATTATATAGTAGCGATAGAACTTAATTCGATGCAATGGATAGGGGAGAACTTTAGTGCCGATATTATTATTAACACTAACAATTATTATTGTTGATCAATGGACTAAGTACTATATTGAGGACACTATGACATTAGGAATGTCGATTCCCATTGTCCCAAATATTTTTCATATAACCTATATTTTAAACCCTGGCGCAGCTTTTGGTATACTAGAGCATCAAACTGAGCTTTTGATATTTATTGCTTTAATTATGATTGCTGCTTTAATTTACTTCTACAATCGTATTCCCCGCACTTTAAAACTCCTGCATTTTGGTCTGGGCCTGCTAGCGGGTGGATCGCTAGGCAATGTTATTGATAGAGTGAGAACCGGCTATGTTGTTGATTTCTTTGACTTTAGGATCTGGCCGGTATTTAACATTGCCGATATAGCGATTGTTTGTGGGGTTAGTGCTATTATCTGGACGCTTTTATTCATTGATAAAGAGGTCGACAAAAATGACTGAAACTATGTACTATCAGACCACTGAAGATGATAAAAATATCCGTCTTGATGTTTATCTTTCAAATCAAATGGAGGGCACATCACGATCTTTTATCCAAAAGTTAATCGCGTCGTCCCAGATTACAGTCAATGATAAGTCAGTGAAAGCTAATTATAAACTTACACCTAATGATATCATTAAGGTACACGTGCCACCGCCGCAAATACTAGAGTTAGTTCCAGAAGATATTCCCTTAGACATAATTTATGAGGACCAATATATAATAGTCATTAATAAGCCACGCGGCATGGTAGTGCATCCGGCGGCCGGCAATTATCATGGCACACTTGTTAATGCTCTTCTCAAACATTGCGGAGATTTATCGGGCATAAACGGTGTGATTAGGCCTGGTATCGTACATCGCTTAGATAAGGATACTTCAGGTGTTATGGTTGCCGCAAAAAATGATCAGGCTCATGTAAGCTTAGCTCAGCAAATAAAGAACCGTACGGCGAGTAGACGCTATATTGCAATCGTTCATGGAAATGTTCAAGCCGATGATGGAGTAATTAATGCTCCGATTGGCCGTCATCCAATTGATCGCAAAAAAATGGCAGTAACCTTTAGTAATAGTAAGGACGCCATTACTAAATTTCATGTGCTAAAAAGGTTTGGCGACTATACTTTAATTGAATGTAAGCTTTTAACGGGAAGAACGCATCAGATTAGAGTACATATGACTCACATTGGCCACCCTCTAGTAGGCGATCCAAAGTACGGGCCTAATCGTTCGCATTTTAATATTAGCGGCCAAGCGCTGCATTCAGCCGATTTAACCTTAGAGCATCCTGAAACTAGTCAACAAATGACCTTTTCAGCGACTTTACCTAAAGATATGAAGGATATTCTTAAGGTTTTAAATAATAAATCCAGATAATATAAATACCTGAGGAGGTTTATATGGTTACATTATTTGAAAAAACATTATTAATGGATGCGCAAGCGATAAAACGCGCCTTAACACGTATCGCCCATGAGATTATTGAAAAAAACAAAGGAATAGAGAACATTGTTATAGTTGGTATTAGGACGCGTGGAGTTCCACTAGCTGAAAGACTGGCAGATGCGATTGAAAAAATCGAGGAACATAAGCTGCCTGTTGGATTTCTCGACATTACTTTGTATCGTGATGATCTGTCTACGCTAAGCTATCAACCTATCGTACACCAAACCCAAATTCCAATTGATATAAACGGTAAGACAGTAGTATTAGTTGATGATGTTCTTTACACCGGAAGAACAGTGAGAGCAGCTCTAGATGCACTAATTGATATTGGCCGCCCTAAAGCTGTTCAGTTGGCAGTATTAGTTGACAGGGGGCATCGTGAATTGCCAATACGAGCAGACTACGTAGGTAAAAATGTACCTACCTCTAGTAAAGAAGTAGTCGCAGTGCAAATTCTGCCTATCGATAAATACGAACAAGTAATCATTAAAGAAATATCCGAATAATAAACCGGAGGTTGAGATCAACCTCCGGTTTATTATTAAGGCTAGGGGGATATGCGAACCGACAGCTATTCTTTACCTATTAATGAATTAATAAACTCTTCAACAGGTGTTACATTTATAGTTTTTTGATTTGTATATATTACAAAACCAGGCTTTGCACCAGCCGGTTTCTTTACGTATCTACGTCTGGTATAATCAACTGGCACATTAGCAGAATTCTTTGCTTTACTAAAATAAGCTGCAAGCTGTGCTGCTACTAGTAAATCGGACTCTAATGGGTGCTCTTGATTAATATGCATTATAACGTGGGATCCCGGAATATTTTTTGTATGCAGCCAAAGATCGTCTGGTCCTGCCTGCTTGAAAGTAACATAATCATTCTGCTGGTTATTCTTTCCAATAAGTATGGTAACACCTTCAGGAGTGATCACTTTTAGCGGTTGAGACTTCGTACCGACTTTCATACGTTTCTTGCGTGTTTCTTTTATATAACTCTGAGAAATAAGTTCTTGACGTATTTCATTAATTTCAATCGAGGATTCAGCATTGTTTATAGAAACAAGGATACCCTCTAGATAGTCAATTTCGCTGTTGCAATAGTCGAGCTGCTCTAGAAGCATTTCGCTAGCTCTTTTTAGTTTGGCATATTTGTTGTAATAGGCTTGAACGTTTTCCACCGGAGTCCGCAGAGGATCCAATTCGATTGTGATATTTGGGCGGTTCTCACAATATAAGTCTTCAATAATAATCTGATTAGCCCGCTCTGGGATTTTATATAAGTTCGTCATTAACAAATCACCATACTTGCGAGCTACATCGGCTTTTTTTGCCTCTTCCAATTCATTGTTAAGCATTTTTCGCTTGCGGGTTAGCCGAGCGATTAATGACTCAACAAGTTTTGCAATTATTACTTTATCAGGTGGAGCAATTGGTTCTTGACATTGTTTATTAATGAACTCCATTACTTCGTTCATTGTACTAAAAACTCTTATATCATTATCTTGGCTGGCAAGATGTTCTAGTTTTATAGCAGATACTGCTATTAAGCGAGCATACTTATCTAGCACTATATTGGGCTCTATTGAACCAGTACACAGCGTACTTTTTATGGTCTCAATGCTTTTCCCAACTGATAAAAAACTGGCCTCATCCATTGAATCTACTTCAATGTTAGTCGGCAATCCTGCACGCCATATAATTTCTGATGCAATTACGGACCCAATACCTGCTGCAGTATTAATGATAGCCTTTGATAGCAGACAGTTATTTTGACTTTGGAGTACATTCAAGAAATCCTCTGTCGATATCGAAAGTATATTTAGTCGCTGTTGGCCTGGTGGTAACTGATACTTTAATCCCGGCATTATTTGTCTAAAACGACTAATATTAACTCCAACCCGTTTTATGGCATCAACTATAGTATCATTTTGGGCAAAAATGATATTGCTGCGCTTGCCCATGATTTCGATAATAAGTGCTTTTGTTGCTATCGTACCGCGTTCTTCGCGAATGTCGATCTCGATAGAAATGATTCTATCCAAGCTATGTTGATAAATTCGTGCTATTCGACCTTCCTCGAAGTGTTTACGCAAAAGCATACAAAAGGCGGGAGGAACTGCTGGGTTTTCGGGTGCTTTATCGGTAATATAAATACCAGGATTCTCAGGGTTAGCCGATATTATTAAGCAATAATCTTCTTGCATCTGACGAATCCACATAATTAATGTTGTTTTATCAACCTGATATATTTTGTCGATTCGGCCACCTGATAGTTTTTTATGCAATTCAATAACCAGTGCTGATAAAGATATTCCGTCAATCCCCATCATAACCTCCGAATTAACTTCCTAGAAATTTTTCATAAGTATACCACTATTACCAGTTCCGGTCAAACGAGGTCTAATAATGAAACTTTAAGAATACGATGGAAGAGAAGCACATATTAGCGAGGTGTCCGTCCATGAACAGTAACAAGTGGCATGCGCGTGGGTTTGAGGAAATATTGCAATTTTGGGTAACTGATGAAGTAAACGGCTTGTCTTCAAATGAAGTACAAAACCGGTTGCATAAGTTCGGTTTTAATGAAATGAAAGAAAAAAAGACTTCTCCTTGGTGGCAGAGATTTTTCGCTCAATTTCAGGACTTCATGGTCTTGGTGCTTTTAGCAGCAACGTTAATTTCCGCTTGTCTGGGAGAATATGCAGATGCAATAACCATCTTAGCTATAGTTTTTATTAATGCAATTTTAGGATTTGTTCAAGAATATCGCGCCGAGCAATCAATGCACGCATTAAAAAAGCTGGCAGCGCCAACTGCTCATGTTATTCGAAATGGAAATCTGCAGCAAGTACCGGCGCGTGAGCTAGTTCCTGGTGATATATTAGTACTTGAAGCAGGGGATAAGCTAGCTGCCGATGGCCGATTATTTGATGCCCATAATCTCGAAATCGAAGAGGCTACTTTGACAGGCGAGTCCCTACCTGTTCGAAAGGTAGCAAACCGAAAGTTTAATGAAGAAGCTCCACTGGGTGACCGAAAAAATATGGTTTATTCCGGAACAAGCGTTACACGGGGCAGAGGTAAAGCAGTAGTCTGTGCAACTGGTATGACTACCGAGGTAGGGCATATTGCAGGAATGATTCAATCCGACGAGCATGAGCCTACGCCTTTAGAGAAACGGCTTGAGCATCTTGGACGTTGGTTAGTGTGGGGTTGTTTAGTAATTTGTTTAATAGTAGTTATTACCGGTGTCGCAAAAGGCGAATCACTCTACTTAATGTGTATGTCTGGAATTAGCTTAGCTGTAGCTGCTATTCCCGAAGGTTTACCGGCGATAGTTACGGTAGCACTTGCAATCGGCGTACAAAGAATGATTAAACGAAATGCTATTGTGCGAAAACTTCCTGCCGTTGAAACACTAGGCTGCACTACTGTTATTTGTTCTGATAAGACGGGTACCTTAACTCAAAATGAAATGACAGTACGAAAAGTTTTTACTGGCTCCGCGACTTATGATATAACTGGTACTGGCTATGATATTAAAGGTAATTTTCTATCCAGTAATCAAACAGTCAACCCCTCTAACGATACTTGTCTTTATAACTGCTTATTAGTTAGCTCATTGTGCAACAATAGTGTACTAAAACGTAACAATGTCGGAATAACAGGCCTATGGCGCCGCAAAAGTAGTAATGCATGGTCAATCGAGGGGGATCCGACAGAAGGAGCATTATTGGTCGCCGCAGCTAAAGCAGGTATTTGGCGAGATGAAGTTGAGAAAATGCAGCGCCGTATTGCTGAAATTCCCTTTGAATCAGAGCGACGCCGTATGTCAGTTATTTACGAACGGAGTGACGGTACATCAGTAATGTATGTTAAAGGCGCACCCGATACAATATTAGAATTGTGTACGCACTATTTCGATACAAATAAAGAGACTCCTCTGACACCAGAAAAGCTGTCATCAATTTTCGATGCTAACGATCAAATGACGAGTGACGCTTTGCGCGTACTTGCTTTGGCTTACCGTCGAATACCTAAGGAAGATGCCTATAACCCTTCGGAGGAAACTGAAAATGGTCTAGTTTTTGTCGGCCTTATTGGTATGATTGATCCTCCACGTGAAGAAGTAAAGCCAGCAATTGCAACTTGCCGACAGGCGGGAATTAAAACTGTAATGATAACTGGCGATCATCGTAATACAGCCGTAGCCATTGCTAAGGAATTAAAAATTTATGTAGAAGGAGAACATAAGGCGCTGACCGGTTCAGAACTTGACAATTTAAGCGATACAGAACTTGCCCAAGTTGTGAATAAAACCACAGTTTATGCGCGAGTATCTCCTGCTCATAAACTAAGGATTGTAAAAGCTCTAAAACGTCATGGTCACATCGTAGCTATGACCGGTGACGGTGTAAACGATGCACCGGCTATAAAAGAGGCGGACATTGGGGTCGCTATGGGTGTTACCGGAACAGAGGTTACAAAAGAAGCTTCATCTATGATTCTAGCCGATGATAATTTCGCGACCATCGTTGCCGCAGTTGAGGAAGGTCGCGGAATTTATGATAACATTCGTAAATTTATCCGTTATCTGCTGTCTTGTAATTTAGGTGAGGTTCTTACAATGTTTATAGCAGCCTTAGCAGGCTTGCCTATACCTTTATTGCCTGTACAGATTTTGTGGGTTAACTTGGTTACCGATGGATTGCCTGCCATGGCTTTAGGCGTTGATCCAAATGATCGGGATATTATGAATCGACCTCCACGTAATCCTAGAGAGAGTGTTTTTTCACGAGGCTTAAGCCGGAAGATAATAACAAGAGGCATCCAAATTGGTTTTTCAACAGTTCTTGTCTTTGCCGCAGTCTATTTACTTAAAAATGACTTGGCTTTAGCACGAACCATGGCTTTTTGCACCTTAGTTTTTTCTCAAATGTTTCATGTGTTTGACTGCCGTTCAGAAATCTTTACTGTATTCGAAGCTGGTTTCTTCCGTAACAAGTTCTTAATCGTAGCAGCATCGATTTCAGTATGTATGCAGCTTGCAGTTATCTATTTACCGTTTTTACAGGAAATATTTGAAACTGTTCCCCTTGGTATTTATGATTGGTTAGTTATTTTAACAGTGGCGGGTTGGACCTCTATTTTGAATCTATTGCGTCATATTTTTTTACATCGTAGTATTGCACGCCCAACACTTCGCAGAGTACAATAAAATAAATTGTTATTAATGGCTTGCTGGAGGTATTTTCGTGGAATTTAAATTTAGCAAATGGCATGGTTTAGGAAATGATTTTGTAATTGTGAATGGTTTTACTGAAAACATCGAAGATTTGGCGACAGCTGCAATCAAAGTTTGCGATCGTCACTTTGGTGTTGGCGCTGATGGCTTAGTTTTGGTTCTCCCTTCCGAAATAGCAGATTTTCGCATGCGAATATTAAATTCGGACGGAAGTGAGGCTGAAATGTGCGGCAATGTTACCCGGTGCGTCGCCAGGTATGTTTACGAATCCGCCATGACAGACAAGACAAAACTTACAATCGAAACCCAAGCCGGACTTATTAGGCCGGAGTTATTGTTCGATAACGGTATTTTAAAAACAGTCCGTGTCGACATGGGCGAACCAAAATTAAAGCCATCACAGATTCCTGTATTAAGTGAATACGACTCATCTATTGTAAATTCCCCATTATGTATTGATAACCATACTTTTTATATAACCTGTGTTTCCATGGGTAACCCACATTGTGTCACATTTGTAGACGATATAGACACTATAGATTTACCGAAATTCGGCCCCCTAATTGAATCAAATTCAATGTTCCCCCGCAAAACAAATGTAGAGTTTGTTCAGGTACTCGACCCGAAAACACTAAGAATGCGTGTCTGGGAGCGTGGTGCCGGAATAACGCTGGCTTGTGGGACCGGCGCTTGTGCCACACTCGTAGCAGCAGCTATTAATGGAAAGGCCGACAAAGCAGCTACAGTTAAGCTAGACGGCGGAGACTTGTTTATCGAGTGGGGCGAAGATAACCATGTATACATGTCCGGTCCGGCAACCGAAGTCTTCTGCGGTCACTATCAGGAAAAATAAAACTTGATTGAAAAAAGGTTATGCAGTTCAAAAAAGTGTATAACCTTTTTTTGCTACAACAAAAGTGCTATATTATATAACAGGATTTTCATAATTATCAGAGAATTAGATATGTGTGATCATGGTAGGTAAGGAGGTAATGAAGTTTTGAAAACACTTTTAATTACATTAGGGTTATTGCTCTTAAACAGCAGCTTTTGCTCGGCTATTGCGCCTATAAATGATGATATCATTAAAGAGGCTCAGAGTTACGGCAAAATCAACAGCGTCAGCACTTTTACCGATTTTATATCACCATGGACTTCGTATGAAGAAAATGCACAAAAGCTTGATGATAGCACTGAATATGCTAATATATATACACCATTTTTACTGGTAGCAGCCGATGCAAGAGAAAAATCTCTTAACGGTCAAACTATTAGCCTTGTTGATAGTCAAAAAGCATTACAGCCGTATCTAGGCTATCTTACTTTTCGTGTGGTGCTATTCGGATCTACACCCCATTTTTCTGAATCGATTAAGTGCGTACTAAAAACAAACCAAAATACAATCGATTTTTACCAATCATCGCCTGCTGAGGTTACCAAAACCCCTTGGTATCCTAACCAGCCTCTATATATGTCTAAGCAGTATTTTTATTTTCTCGACAATCAAATGGACCTAGACGCTCCATCGACACTAATAGTAAATACTGCAGATAAACGTGAACATAAATTTTATTTTAACCTTCCTGACATTAGCTAGGGCTGAAAAAGCCCTTTTTAATATTGGTGAAAAAGGATTTATAGCTAGAAAGTAGAAAGTAATTTTAAATAATCGGATTAATTNTTTTTTTTCCAGTCAATAATACATACACAAAGGAAGGTGCTAAATATTGTGCTCAAAAGCATGACTGGGTTTGGACGAGGAGAATTTCTTGACAGTACGCATCGTTTAATTGTCGAAATAAAGGCTGTAAATCACCGTTTTAATGAGATTGTACTACGCATGCCTAAAAATTTAGGCTCGCTCGAAGATAAAATTCGTCGTGCTGTAGCATCGGCTCTAGCAAGAGGTCGGATAGATGTCTTTATTACGGTTGACGAATACGGTCAAAATAACAAAAAGGTAAGGGTTGACAAAGAATTAGCAATCGCTTACCATAGTGCAATGAAGGAATTGGCAGCATTATTTTCAATGCCGCTACGGGAAGATGTTTATCACATTGCTAAATATCCCGATGTTGTAAAAGTAGAAGAAGTTTCCCCTGATGTTAGTTTACTATGGCCTAAACTTGCCCAAGCTATAAATTCGGCCATAGAGAATTTAATGGCAATGCGAATAACTGAAGGTGAAAATATTCAGCATGATTTGTTATCAAGAATTCAAAAGCTCGAATACAATATAACCGAAATAGAGAAACGAGCCCCACAAATACTTGTTGAATATCGGGAAAAGCTGTTAAATCGTATGAGAGAGCTATTAGCCGCTGTTAATGTTGAGCCCGATGAGACTAGGCTGCTGCAAGAGACAGCCATCTTCGCCGATCGGACAAATTTTACTGAAGAGTTAGTTCGCCTGCGCAGCCATTTAGCTCAGTTCAGGTCTACGTTGTTTTCCGAAGATGCGGTTGGACGAAAACTTGACTTTATTGTACAGGAAATTAATCGCGAAACGAATACCATCGCATCAAAAGCAAATGACTATACTGTAGCCAATATTGTTGTTGAAATTAAAAGTGAAATAGAGAAGGTCAGAGAGCAAATCCAAAACATAGAGTAATATAGAGAATAGATTCAGATTAGCCTCTTAGAATTCGGAAGTCACTATAATAGGGGGATTGAATGTGGAAATAAAGCTTATTAATATCGGTTTCGGAAATATTGTTTCAGCAAATCGGATAGTTTCGATTGTAAGTCCGGAATCGGCGCCAATTAAAAGAATCATTCAAGAAGCGCGGGATAGAGGTATGCTAATCGATGCTACCTATGGCAGAAGAACCCGTGCAGTTATTATTGCCGACAGCGATCATGTAATTTTATCGGCTGTTCAGCCAGAAACAGTCGCGCACAGACTTATTAATAAAGAAACAAGCGATGATTCAGCAGAGTAGCAATGCAGAAAGGAGTAATAATATGACGCAGCCGGGAATTTTAATTGTCTTATCTGGTCCGTCTGGAACCGGTAAGGGAACAATTTGCCGGGAATTACTGCGCAACTATCCCAACCTTCACTATTCCATTTCAGCCACTACCCGTCAGCCTCGCGCGGGTGAGGTCAATGGTTCAAACTACTGGTTTATTAGTCACGATAAATTTAAAGAGATGATAAATGAGAACGATTTCTTAGAATGGGCTGAGGTTTACGGTAATTATTACGGAACCCCACGCACATATGTAATGGAATTATTAAATAGTGGCAAAGATGTAATTCTAGAAATTGATACTCAAGGCGCTATGCAGGTAAAGAATAAATTTCCTCAAGGGGTTTTTATCTACATTATGCCGCCATCTCTCGAAGAACTAGCAAATCGTATTCATAAACGCGGTACTGAATCTCTAGAAGCAATTAAGAATCGGTTAGGATGCGTACGTAACGAATTTTCATATGTTAACCACTATAACTACATTGTCGTTAATGACGAGGTTAATGATGCCGTTAGCAAAATTGAAAAAATAATTGGCGCCGAAAAATGCCATGTGTCCCGTAATATTCAGCTAATAGATCAGATTTATAATCTGAGTTCTCAGTAATATAGCCGAAGGAGGCATTCTATGATACACCCGTCTTTAGATGTACTGGTAAAGAAGGTTGATAGTAAGTATACTTTGGTTGTGCTTGCTGCCAAAAGAGCCCGTGAAATACTTGATGGTAATACGCCAACTGTAGAAAGCAAATCAAACAAGCAAGTGACGATTGCCCTAGAAGAAATAGCGAGTAATAATATTTCTTACGAAAGGACTAAGACAGGAATTAAGTAGGTGGCAATAAATGCTTAAAGGACGAAAAATTGTCGTAGGTGTAACTGGCGGCATCGCCTCTTATAAATCGCTTGAAGTTATTAGTCGTTTAAAAAAGGCCGGCGCCACAATCAAGGTAATAATGACAGAGTCAGCAACTAAATTTGTCACTCCGCTAACCTTTCGAGAGATTAGCGGTAACCCAACAGTTACCAGTATGTGGGGCGAACCGGCTAATTGGAATGTAGAACATATTGCATTGGCTAACTGGGCTGATTTATTTTTAATTGCGCCTGCTACCGCTAACATCATTGGAAAAATTGCAAATGGTATCGCCGACGATATGCTTTCTACTACCATCATGGCTACGAAAGCTCCGATTATTCTCGCACCAGCAATGAATTCTAACATGTATGTTAATCCCATTACTAAACAAAATATTCATAAACTAAATGCCCTCGGCTACCACTTTATTGAACCAACGTATGGAATGCTAGCTTGCGGCGTCCAAGGTCAAGGGCGACTACCTGAACCCGAGGTAATTACCGAAAAGGTTTTTTCTTTTTTTTCTAATGCTAAATCACTATGCGGGAAAAAAATTATTATAACAGCGGGCGGAACACGTGAACCTATTGATCCAGTCCGATATATTGGCAATCGATCAAGCGGTAAGATGGGGTACGCTCTAGCAGAGCAAGCTGCTATGAGGGGAGCAGAGGTTGTTCTCATTTCTGGCCCGAGCAGTCTGCCAGTGCCTAATCGGGTAGAAATTATTAAAGTTGAAACAGCACTGCAGATGAAAGAGTCAGTTCTTGAACATTTTAATGGTGCCGATATTGTTATAAAAGCAGCAGCTGTGGCTGATTACCGACCGCAGCAGGCAGCCAATCATAAAATAAAAAAGTCGGCCGACTCATTAACTATCGTATTAGAAAAGAATCCTGATATATTGCTTGAGCTTGGCAAACTAAAATCCCATCAATTTTTGGTAGGATTTGCAGCTGAAACCCAAGACTTAATTAATAATGCTAAAGAGAAGCTAACCAAGAAAAATCTAGATATGATTGTAGCTAATGACGTTACTGCGCCAGGCGCTGGTTTTAATACGGATACGAACATAGTAAAACTGCTATATCGCAGCGGACACATAGAAGATCTCCAACAAATGACAAAAATCAGCCTAGCCCAACTCATTTTAGACAAAATTAGTGAACAACTCCAAAAATAGGTTGCTTTTTTTTATTTTTTAAATTAAAATCTACAAGTAAAATAACATATACTACTCATCAAGAGTTGGTGGAGGGACTGGCCCGATGAAACCGCGGCAACCATTGGCGAGCCAAAACGGTGCCAATTCCTGCAGCAATGCTGTAAGATGGGAGAGTGAATCATACCTCCCATTAGGGAGTTTTTTTATTATTCGTTTTAGGAGGCATGCCAAAATGCAAAAAAAACGTGTTCTTTTCACGTCCGAATCGGTTACAGAAGGCCATCCTGATAAGATTGCCGACCAAATCTCAGATAGCGTACTTGATTCCATTCTAGCACAAGACCCGACCGCTAGGGTAGCTTGTGAAACCCTTGTGACTACAGGCTTAGTTCATGTTGTTGGTGAAATTACTACTAGCTGTTACGTCGATATTCCCAAAACAGTGCGTGATACTATTCGTGAAATTGGCTATACCCGTGCCAAGTACGGTTTTGATTGCGACACCTGCGGAGTAATGGTATCTATTGACGAACAATCCCCTGATATCGCTTTGGGTGTTAACAAGGCCCTCGAAGCGAAAAAAGGCGAAATGGATGAAATTGAGGCGATCGGTGCCGGCGACCAAGGCATGATGTTCGGTTATGCTACAAACGAAACACCAGAATATATGCCTTTGCCGATTTCCCTTGCTCATAAGCTTTCACGCCGCCTAAGCGAAGTAAGGAAGACCAATGAGCTTGACTACCTTCGTCCGGACGGTAAGACCCAAGTAACTGTTGAATATGAGGCTGGCAGGCCTGTACGCGTTGATACAATTGTTATCTCTACGCAACACGGCCCGGATGTAGAGCTATCTACGATTGAGAAAGATCTTATCGCCAAAGTAATAACTCCGGTTGTTCCGGCGGAGCTGCTCGACGATAAGACAAAATACTACATTAACCCAACTGGAAGGTTCGTCGTTGGCGGTCCTCAAGGAGACGCCGGCTTAACCGGCCGTAAAATTATCGTTGACACTTACGGCGGCATGGCCCGCCATGGCGGTGGCGCTTTCTCAGGTAAAGACCCAACAAAGGTTGACCGCTCAGCAGCTTATGCAGCCCGTTATGTTGCTAAAAATGTCGTTGCTGCTGGTCTTGCCGATAAATGTGAAATACAGCTTGCCTATGCAATTGGTATTGCCCGCCCAGTCTCGATATTGGTAGAAACCTTTGGTACAGCTAAAATTGACGAGACCATTATTGCTGATCTAGTAGACAAACATTTCGACCTTAGACCGGCAGGAATCATAAAAACACTGGATTTACGTCGTCCAATCTACCGCCAAACAGCTGCTTATGGGCATTTTGGCCGTACCGACATTGACCTGCCGTGGGAGCGCACAGATAAGGCTGAAATTTTACGCAAGGAAGCTAACCTCTAATTAAATAAATGGGAATGGTAATACTAACTTAGGAAAACAAATTGTCCAAGGAGGTTAGTATTACATGGCAGATCCGAATAAAGGTATTCAAAAAGCTACCTACCGGGTTGGCGGTTTAAAGGGTAACCATTGCCGGGACCGCATCGAACATACTTTGTCACATCTTCCCGGAATTTCAGCAGTTGATGTAAGTGTCAGCAGTAAGCAGGTGAGTGTCAACTATGACCCCGACGTCATTGCCAGCGGATATATCGAAGAAACTCTGCAATCCTTGGGATATTCGATACAAGGTTAATGTCATGAAGATCCGTTACCAACCTAGACGCCGGGTAATGCGCTTTTTTAAACGCCTGCCTATGGATACAGGGTTTCAATTAGACTTTATTACCAATCGAGACATTTAATCACTGCCTAGCAGGTAATTTGATAAAACTAATCGAATTCAAAAATATGAATCTTAGACGTTATTCTGAACGGCTAAATATAAAGGGGAGAATAAATATCTCCTCTTTTCTTTATTAGTAATCATGCTGGCGGTGGTAGTATGGGTAATATCGCCCAAATTATTGTTAATGTAACGGCAAAGGCTATAAATAAATCTTTTTCGTATTATATACCTGATGAATTAAGCTTTTTGGAAAAAGGTTATCGTGTTTTAGTTCCATTCGGCCCACAAAAGGTTGAAGGCTTTGTAATCGATATTATTGATGGAAATGCTTCAAACTTGAAGCCAATCATTTCGGCCTTAGACGACTACGCTTGGTTTGACGATAATATGTTAAAAACAGCCGACTGGGTCGCAAAATTTTATCTTTGCACTCAGGCTGAAGCATTGCGGCTATTTGTTCCCGGTAAAAGTGGTATAAAGACCGAATTCTCATATTCAATTCCAGACAGTTTAGACATCCAGAATGCCGCAGCATTTCTGTCTGCTAAACCGGACCTTTATTTGGAGGTTCTAGCTTTTATTGCTAAAAATGTAAATGTAAAGCTTGCCCAACTCAACAAGCAATTTGGGCAAGCTGCTTTAAAAGCGTTAAAGTATTTAGAAGCAAACAAGCTGGTATATAAGGAGATGATTGCACATTCAACAAAACGGATAAAATATCAAAATAATATTGCCCTGGCTGTACAAAAGTCGGTTGGCTTATTAAAAATGGCTGAGCTAAATCGAAGCCCTGCACAACAGCGCCTATTGACAGTGTTGCTCGAAAAAGCAAGTCTTACTCCTCAAGAGTTAAAAGAGCTTCATATTGCGCCAAACACTGTCAAAAAGCTAGTTGATGCAGGAATTGCAAAAATCATTAAAACCCAAATTCTAAGAGACAGCTATTCACACACCAATTGTAATTCACCTATATTGAGACTAACACCAGAGCAGCAAAACTGCTTAGTTTCTATAAACAGTGCACTTCATTCTGGAGATTATCAGTCATGTCTAATTCATGGTATTACTGGTAGTGGAAAAACACAAGTTTATATTGAGGCAGTAGCTGAAACAAGGCGAAATAACCGCCAAGCCATTGTACTAGTTCCCGAAATAGCCTTAACAAGCCAGATTGTAGCTCGTTTTAAAGCTTACTTCGGTGATGATGTTGTTGTAATCCATAGTAAATTATCAATTGCCGAACGTTACGACGCTTGGCAAAAGCTTCGCACAAATCAGGCTGGAATAGCTATTGGTGCACGCTCCGCCATTTTTGCCCCATTAACCAATTTGGGCCTAATAATTATTGATGAGGAACATGAGTTTACCTATAAACAGGAAGAGAGCCCTAGATACCACGCTCGACAAGTAGCGGAAATACGCTCGCGTCTTGCAAAGGCATTACTAATTTTAGGAAGCGCAACGCCCTCAATTGAAACATATTATAAATCATTGTTGGGTAAACATACCCTGCTGACAATCAACGAAAGAATCGACGGTGCAGCCTTACCTCATGTTACTGTTGTAGATATGCGTGAAGAGCTCCGGCTAGGAAGAAGAACGGTGCTATCACAACCGCTCCAACAGCTCTTAAGCGAGACTATTGAGAATGGCGAACAAGCCGTTCTGCTACTTAACCGGAGGGGTTATGCAACTTTTGTCTTATGCCGGGAATGTGGCTACGTTATGGAATGTGAACATTGTTCATCAACTTTAGTTTATCATACCTCAGGTAACACTCTGCGGTGTCATTATTGCCAATCCTCGCAAGTCCCACCTGATACCTGTCCTAATTGCAGCAGTCGTTATATTCGATATTTTGGGACAGGAACACAAAAATTAGAGGAGGAGTTATTCAAGCTCTGGCCTAATATACGTGTTATTCGAATGGATCAAGATACAACTAGTAGAAAAATGGCATACTCCCGAATTTTATCTGATTTTGCTGCTGGTCGTTATGATATACTTCTTGGAACACAGATGGTTGCAAAGGGACATGACATAAAAAATGTTACTGCTGTCGGAATCATCGCGGCAGATACAACTCTCAACCTGCCTGACTTCCGCGCTGCCGAGCGAACATTTTCGCTAATAACACAGGCAGCAGGCCGGGCGGGGCGGGGAAATAAGCCCGGTAAAGTTGTCATTCAGACTTACAACCCGGATCACTATGCGTTGCAAGCAGGCGCTAACCAAGATTACTTTTCGTTTTATCAAACAGAAATTTCTCATCGAAAAGAACTATTCTATCCCCCGTTTAGTCATATTGTTAAACTTACGATAACTAATAATGATGAAAGACAAATTCGTATACAAGCCGAAAATATAGCATCGCAACTTCGAAAGGCGCTAGCATCAGAGCCATATACTGAAGTAATCGGCCCGTTTAATGCTGCTATTTTTAAGGTAAAAGATACATTCAGAGTTAATCTTATGATTAAAACAGTTCGTTTAGCGACAATCAGACACCATATTAACAATTTAGGTTTAAGCAATGTAGCTAATATTTACATAGACATTGAACCTGTGAATGTAATGTAATAGAATTGGGTTAAGCATAACCAGCATAAGAGGAGGATAAAGTCATGGCAGTCCTAGAAATCAAAAAAGCTGGGGACGAAGTATTAAAGAAGGTTTGTACCCCAGTCACTAAAATTGACCGCAAAATAAAAAAACTTATTGAAGATATGGCAGAAACTATGTACGCCGCTAACGGTGTAGGATTAGCAGCTCCGCAAATCGGTTTACCAATCAGAGTAGTTGTTATTGATACAGGTGATGGATTAATTGAGCTAATCAATCCGGTTATTACCGAAAAAGAAGGGTGTGATAAAGACACCGAAGGATGCTTGAGTATCCCCTTCGTCTTTGGTGAAGTAGAGCGTTACAGCAAAGTTACTGTCGAAGCTCTAAATCGTAATGGTAAGACAGTAAAAGTAACCGGTACAGGCCTTCTAGCAAGAGCGCTGCAGCATGAGCTAGACCACCTTGATGGCGTACTTTTCATTGAACGGGCAAATACATTATACAAGGAGAAAGCCTAATGTCATACCCCAGAGTAATCTTTATGGGTACGCCTGACTTTGCTGTCCCATGCTTAGATATGCTTGTTGAAGAAGGCTATGAAGTTGTTGCTGCAATAACACAGCCTGACCGACCAAAAGGACGCGGTCATAAACTTACCCCATCACCGGTTAAAGCGCGAGCCTTAGAATACGGAATTGATATTCTGCAGCCTGAGAAAATTAAAAATCCTGAATTCGTAACACAATTAACCGCTCTAAAACCTGATATTATAATTGTCGTTGCATTTGGCCAGTTTTTACCAAAAAATATACTTGATTTACCGCCGCTCGGTTGTATCAATGTCCACGCCTCGTTGTTGCCTTACTACCGGGGCGCTGCCCCGATTCATTGGGCTATCATCAATGGCGAAACAAAGACCGGAGTCACGACAATGTATATGGATATTGGGATGGATACCGGCGACATGATACTGATGGCAGAAACTCCTATCGACGCAGCTGACACTACCGGCTGTCTTCATGATAAATTATCTGTATTAGGAGCTAAGGTGTTAAAAGATACAGTCCAATTAATACTAAAAGGCAATGCTCCGCGAATACCACAGCCTAACGAAGAGGCCACTTATGCACCACTATTAACAAGAGACCTGGAGAAAATTAATTGGGATTGTTCAGCTGACAAGATTCATAATCTTGTCCGTGGACTAACCCCATGGCCTGGTTCTTATTGTAAGTTCAAAGACAAGCATCTCAAAGTTTGGGAGACAAAAGTTGTGAATGCATGTGCACTTGGTCAGCCTGGGAGAATTAACCAAATAACACAAACGAGCATTATAGTTGAAACTGCCAGTGGCCTTATTGAACTCTTGACAGTCCAGCCGGAAAATAAACGTCGGATGAGCGCCCGGGATTATGCTTCCGGTTATGGGTTAAGGACCGGGGATTTTTTTAAATGAGGTGATACTGTGATTGAAGTAGCATTCAGACCTAAAAAACGCCTCTTTGTATCTTTGATTATAGCTAGCTTATGTTTAGCAATGCTCTCTATATATGGCATTTGGATTGTCAGCTTTCCTGGACTTAAAAGTATAAGTTCCTTTCTTCCGTTAATCTTAGGAACACTACTTGGATTGGTAGTAATCGCAATAGCCAGTGGTGTTGTTGGAATCATTCTAGCTATACTAGGCTTTCCAACGCCAAAGTTTTTTCAAAGCTTAGCTTGGTCGGCTATTAATCTTTTATTTCCATTAGCTACCCGTATTGGAAGACTATTTGATGTCGAAAAGGAACGTGTCGAACGCTCATTTATTGAAATGAGCAACCACCTTATTAAGCAGAAACATATCAAAGTATCTCCGGAAAAACTGTTGATACTTAGTCCGCATTGTATCCAGCAAGAATCATGCCCCCATAAGATAACCCGTGACATTAATAATTGTCGATGCTGTGGCGGCTGCCAGGTAGGGGATTTGCTAAAATTATCACGTAGCCTAGGAGTTAACGTTACTCTAGTTACCGGCGGAACCTTAGCGCGAAAAGTTATCAAAACTATTCGGCCGCATGTAGTTATTGCAATCGCATGTGAGCGCGATCTAACCAGCGGTATTCAAGATACTTTTCCATTACCAGTTATTGGTGTGCTAAATGAACGCCCGTATGGACCTTGTTGCAATACCAGAGTTAGCATTAAACAAGTTGAGAGTACTGTCAGAGAATTAATCAATATAAAACAAGGTGATGCAAATGAATGCCCGCGAGATTGCTCTGAAAATTATAAATGACGTTACAACTAACGATGCTTACGCCAATATTGCCCTAACACGTGAACTCAACAAGCATAAACTCACAGATCAGGACCGTCGTTTCGTTACAGAGTTGGTATACGGAACAATTAAGGCTGGTAAGACCCTTGATTATATAGTTAGTCACTACATAAATCGGCCAATGAAAAAAGTTCCACAAATAATTCAAGACATACTAAGAATGGGTGTATATCAAATATTTTTCCTGTCAAAAGTTCCGGTTTCCGCCGCATGTAATCAAGCAGTTGAGCTTACAAAGAAGTATGGCCATTCTGGAACGGTTAAGTTTGTCAACGCTGTACTAAGAAGCGCTGGTCGCAACCCAGATAAGGTTGCCTACCCTGATGTGAACACTAATCCTGTACAATACCTTTCTCTAAAGTACATGCATCCAGAATGGATTATCAGCAGATGGATAAAACGATTCGGTCTTGAGGCTACAGAATCTTTATGCCAAATTAATAATGTCACTCCACCATTATCGATTCGTACCAATACTTTAAAAATTACTAGATCTGCTTTGATCAACGTTTTAGAAGAAGAGGGTGTTGTCTGCGAGCCGTCTAAACTAACGCCGGAAGGAATTATCTGTCATCAGTATCCTTCACTTGGAACATTAAGACCGCTTCAGCAGGGATTTTTTCAAGTTCAGGATGAAAGCTCAATGCTGGTTGCACATATATTAAATCCTCAGCCCGGCGAATATATTATTGATGCCTGTGGAGCTCCCGGCGGAAAAAGCACTCATATTGCTGCACTTATGGAAAATAAGGGAACGGTAATCTCTACCGACATTTATGATCATAAGCTAGCATTAACAAGGGAAAATGCTGAGCGCTTAGGAATAAAAATTATTGAAACTTTAGCTATCGATGCTACAAAATTAAGCAGCCATTACTCTCTTAAAGCAGACAAGGTTCTTGTAGATGCACCATGCTCTGGTTTAGGGGTGTTAAGGAGAAAACCTGACTCACGTTGGCGCAAGACTGAATCAATGATTAATGATTTACCGAAACTCCAAAAAGCTATCTTGAATAGTGCAGCCGACTGTGTAAAACCAGGTGGTACTCTTGTATATAGCACGTGCACAATCGAACCAGAAGAAAATCAAAACGTCGTACATGCTTTTTTAAGCAGTCGAACTGATTTTAAATTGGACGACATTAGTGACTGCATTCCTGGAAAAAGTCTGTCATCAAAAATGATTCAATTGCTACCGCATGTCGACCACGTGGATGGGTTCTTTATTGCTAGGATGATTAAGAGTAGGTGATAGTTTGAAAGACAATTTGCTAGGTTTATTTGCGGATGAAATAGTTGAAAAACTTGCAGCTTATGGTTTTGAAAAGTATCGGGGACAACAAATTGCTAAGTGGATTTACCAACAGGGAGTTTTTGATTATGAACGAATGACAAATATTCCCAATGCTAAACGCCAAGTGCTAAAAAATCATTTTGAAATAAATATGCCTACCCTAACAGCTCATCAGCACTCTGGAGATAAAAAAACCAGTAAATTTTTACTCACCTTCAAAGATAATGCTTCAGTCGAAACTGTCCTTATGAAACAGCCTTACGGTAATAGTGCTTGTGTTTCCACTCAAGTTGGCTGTGGAATGGGGTGCCGATTCTGTGCATCTACCCTTCAGGGGGTAAAACGTAACTTGACGGGTGGGGAAATCCTCTCCCAAATACTCTATATAAATAGTATTCTTGCCAAGGAACGGTCTGCAGTAAATTCTATAGTAATTATGGGCTCTGGCGAGCCCCTGGCTAACTACGATAACGTACTTCGTTTTATCAGGCTATGCCATGAAAGTTACTCCTTGAACATGAGTTATCGCAATATTACTCTTTCTACTGCTGGGATTGTACCTGGTATAGAGAAACTAGCTACCGAGGGCATTCCTATAAATTTAGCCATTTCGCTCCATGCTCCCACGAACGCTATACGTTCAAGCATAATGCCAATCAATAAACAGTATGATATAGCTAGCGTTATCGATGCCGCTGATCGTTACGCTGAAAAAACTGGCCGCCGTGTCACCTATGAATACACATTAATTGAGAATATTAACGACAGTCCTGATCATGCAGCAATGTTGGCCAAATTGCTTAAAGGCAGATTAGCCAGTGTTAATTTGATCCCTGTAAATTCAGTACCCGAACGGGGATTACTGCGTCCTGCGAGAGATCAGATTCTGAAATTCCTACACATCCTGCAATCACTCCATATCGTCGTAACTCTCAGAAAGGAAATGGGTGCTGATATTCAGGCCGCCTGCGGTCAATTGAGAAGAAAAGTAATCGAAAAAGAAGAGAGTGCTTGTCTAGAGTAGATTGGCTTTAGCAAGTAACTCTCTTTTATAATGCATTGCATTTTTTTGTGTATATTGGTAATAATTAGGTAATGACTATGGTTTATTTTGACTCGATTTACAATTTAGACTATAATATTTTCATATACTCACGCGCATTGGAGTGCATAAGATGAAGATTGTTCGAAATCTTGAAAATTTCTTTGAAAAATATATAGAAGGTTTCTTTAATAAGAAATTTGAGAGCGGCCTTCAGCCTGTCGAAATAGCCAAACATTTACTGCGAGAAATGGAAGCAGAGCGGTTCGTGGGCGTTTCTCGCATTTATATACCTAATTTATATAATGTCTATCTAAACAAAGATGATTATGATCATCTATTGCCTTATAGCCAAGCTATCCGAGATGAATTAGCGCAATATGTTAACAATGAAGCACGTGAGCGAGGCTATACAATAGTAGGTAAGCCTATCATTGAGCTTCTTTCTGTTGGCGACCAAAATACTGAGAAAATTAGAGTAGACTGCAGTTTTACTGAACCACTGCCAATTGATCAATCTTCAGATAGCCCTCCTGAAGGACTTTCTGACACTAGAGTATTTAATAAAGTAACGTCAGAGCCTAACTGGCCGAAACAAAATATAGAAGCAGCTTTAACAGTAATAGAAGGTCTTGATGCTGGCGAGAAATATATTATTGGTAATAACCGAGTTAATATAGGACGTCGCAAGAGTAACGAGCTGCCTTTAGCAGATATGAATACCTCTAGGTTACATTCATATATAGTGATTGAGGACAATAATCATATTCTTTACGATGCCAAGAGCCTTAATGGTACATATGTTAACGGGCACCGTGTTGCTCGCTGGCGTCTAAGATCCGGCGATAAAATAAAGCTCGGTAACACCATAATTTTATACGAGGTGAAATAATTGCCGGCTAAAGTAATGGTGTTGAATATTATCAGTGTTATTCTTCAATATTGCTTAATCGCGTTGGTCTACTATTTTTTATTTATGATTATCAAAGCTATTTATCGCGATTTAGCCTCATCAAAGCATAATATCGAATTAACTAAAACCATTCATACTGAGTCCCAACCATTAGATGTTAGTAAATCACGCTTGGTAGTTATTGATAGTAAGCACATTGCTTTACAATCTAATAGCTTTAATCTTGATGAAACTACCTCCATAGGACGAGGTGGTACCAATGATATCGTTATTGATGATAAGTTTGTTTCCTACGAACATGCCTGTATAACTTACTATAAGAACGGCCACTGGCTAAGCGATCTGAATAGCACCAATCACACCTACCTAAACGGAAAGGCAATAGCTGGAGAAATTCTCCTCAAGGACGGGGATGTGCTAAAAATTGGTGCTGTTACTTTTAAATATGTGAGGTGATATGAATTGCTGGCTTACGTTAAATCAGATGTCGGACTAGTTCGCGAAACTAATGAAGACAGTTATGAATTTTTGCCCCCGCACCTATTCGTCGTAGCCGACGGAATGGGAGGGCATGCTGCAGGAGAAATTGCAAGCAATATAGCGGTACGGACTCTAAAAGAGTTTGTCACGCAAAACATGTTACCAACAGTAAATCCTAATAGTATTCTAGAACAAGCAATAGCTAGGGCAAATACGCTAGTATATGAAATGGCTATGTCTAAAACTGAATGTACTGGCATGGGCACAACGCTAACGGCTGTTTATGTAACTGACACCGAAATATATTGGGGTCATGTAGGCGACAGTCGTATTTACTTGATCCATGAAAATAGACTGCGCCAGCTTACCAGTGACCACTCATTAGTTTGGGAATTGGTCCAAAATGGAAATATTACAAAAGAAGAAGCCAACACGCACCCTCAGCGCAATTTGCTTACTCGCGCAGTGGGTACCAGTAGTAGTATTAAAATTGATACCGGGATCACTAGCTGGAATACTGGTGATATTCTATTGCTATGTACAGACGGATTAACAAATATGGTGAGTGAGCAAGACATTTTTACTCTAATAAGTATGGAACCTTTAGGAAATTCGGTAACTGATATGCTTGTTGAGCAAGCTAAGCAGGCTGGCGGCCTAGATAATATTACTGTTATCTTAGTACGAAATGGAGATTGAATAGGTCTATGGCTGAAGCTCGCTGCGAGTTTAAATTACTTATAATTGCTAGCTTAATCGGTTGTTTGGGAATATTGGCTGTCAGTACAGCAACGCTGACTTTAAACATAACTATTCTAATTGTTGCTGCCGGCATGCTTATCCTACCGCCGATTGCTTTTAGACTCCGAAACCAAGCAAACTGCATTACCACCGATCCGCTTTTACTACCTCTAGCCATTGCTTTAACCGGGCTTGGATTGGTAATAATTCTTCGCCTTAAACCTAACTTATTTCCATTGCAAGCTACTTGGGCGGCTATTGGATTGCTATGTTTTGTTGGATCGACCAAGTTGTTTCGTAATTTAGAAAAAATTGCACAATATAAATATCTCTGTGGGATAATTGGCATCGGTCTGTTATTTACAGCTATTATTTTTGGGGTCGACATTGGCGGAAATAAAAATTGGGTTATCATTGGACCGGTAAGATTTCAGCCCTCCGAATTCGCTAAAATTTTCATTGTTCTCTTTTTAGCTGCCTATCTAGCTGAGCGGCATGATCTACTTGCGTTGACAACTAACCGTTACGGCCCACTTGAACTTCCTCATCCGCGTTTTATCGCGCCGTTACTAGCAATTTGGGGACTAGCTATGGTAATGTTAGTACTTCAGCGAGATCTAGGCTCCGCGCTGCTTTTTTTTGGGGTAACTATATTAATGACTTATATGGCGAGCGGGAGATTTAGTTATGTTGTATTAGGCCTAACCCTTTTTTTACTCGGCTCGATAATATGTTATCAGCTTTACCCTCATGTTAGGGTTAGAGTAGATATTTGGCTTAATCCTTGGAGTGACCCTAGCGGTAAGGCCTTTCAAATTGTTCAATCACTATTTGCTTTAGGCTCTGGAGGGGTTCTCGGAAGCGGCCTTACCTATGGATTCCCGCACTTAATACCTGAAGTTCATACTGACTTTGTATTTGCAGCTATTGGTGAAGAACTAGGTTTACTTGGTACTGCTGCTGTCCTACTTTTGTATATAACGCTTATTTATCGGTCGTTCAAGATAGCCCTAACATGCCGAAAACCATTTAGTACCTTAGTTGCTGCCGGATTGGCTATAGCAACCGGCTTACAAGTGTTTATTATTATCGGCGGGGTAACAAAATTCTTCCCTCTTACCGGAATAACTTTGCCATTCATAAGTTATGGCGGCAGTTCTATGATAGCTAACTTTATCTTACTGGGAATACTGTCGGCAGTATCTGAAATGAGGGCTAAAAATGCATAAAGGTGATTCGAATAAGTTTAATTTATCTATACGTCGAGTTGCCTTTTCAATAATATTCCTACTGCTTCTGCTATTTGTACATGTTTCCTATATACAAACATTTCAAAGCAATGCTTTGGCAACTCATGCTCTCAACCGTCGTAACATAGAGGCAGCACACAAAGTGGAACAGGGCCAAATATTAGATAGAAACAACAATAAACTGGCACTCAGTGTGCCCGACGATGATGGTGTTTATAATAGGCAGTATCCATATGGAGCTATAACTTCCCATGTTATAGGATACTCGAGTATCGAGTATGGCAAAAGTGGTCTAGAGAGTCGTTATACAAGCTATCTTACCGGCAGCGGTAATCCAGAAAGAAACCTTGGCCCGATTGCACATCTCTGGGATACAAAAAAGGGTAATAATCTTGTAACAACACTTGACGCAGATTTGCAAGAGATAGCTTATAAAGCCTTGGGTAATCGACGTGGCGCGGTTGTAGCCCTATCGCCCCGTACCGGTGAGATTATTATCATGGCCAGCAAGCCTGGTTTCGACCCTAATAATATTGAAAAAGACTGGCAAACAATTTCACAATCTGATGATAGTCCATTGCTTAACCGATCGGTTCAGGGGCTTTATCCTCCGGGGTCGATAATAAAAGTAATGATTGCTGAGGCGGCACTAACTGAAAAGACAGTTAAGCTTAATAACATATATTCCTGCGAAGGGGCACTAAAAATTGGACCAGATTATACGCTTTATGAAAGCAATAGTGTAGCCCATGGTAAAGTTGATTTGGAAGATGCTTTAGCTGTGTCCTGTAATGTCACCTTTGGGAAATTAGCCCTTCAGCTAGGCAGCAAGAAGATGGAGAAAACGTTTGCCCGTTATGGTTACTCTCAAAATGTTGACGATGTACTGGCTGAGTCCTCCTGCCACATACCAGATTTCCGAAAGCTATCTGATGGCGACATTGCACAAGCAGGCATTGGACAAGGGAGTTTACTGGTAACACCTCTCAGGATGGCTATGTTAGCTAGTTGTTTCGCAAATAGTGGAACGATGATGAAACCCTATTTGATCAGCAAAATAATTTCACCAGACGGTGCAATTATCGAACAGACTAGTCCTCAAGAATGGCTACGTCCTGTAAGTCCAGAAGTTGCGAATGAAATTAGAAAGATGATGATTTCCGTTGTTAATAATGGTACAGGAAATTCAGCTAAAATATCTGGATTACCTGTAGCAGGAAAGACTGGAACAGCAGAAAATCCTAGTGGTTCTCCTCATGCTTGGTTTATAGGATTTGCCCCTGCAGATGACCCACAAATTGCGATAGCAGTTATTGTAGAAAATGGCGGGTCAGGCGGTCAAGTTGCAGCACCTATAGCTCGTTCGATATTCCAACGGGCACTACGTTAAGGAGGTGATTTTATAATGATAAATAGAACACTAGATAGACGTTATACGATTTTAGAACATATCGGCGGCGGCGGCATGGCCGATGTATATCGCGCCCACGACCAACTACTTGATCGTTCTGTTGCAGTAAAGGTTTTACGGTCACAATTTACCAACGACGAGGATTTTATTTCTCGTTTTTGGCGCGAGGCTCAAGCAGCTGCCCGTTTATCACATCCAAACATTGTCAATATATATGATGTTGGTAATGATGACGGTACATATTATATCGTTATGGAATACATATCGGGTGAAACCCTTAAGGACCGTATCGTACGAGACAAAGTATTACCGGTCGAAGTTGCTTCGAGAATAGCATTAGAAATTGCCGAGGCTCTTGAACACGCCCATCAAAACAACCTAGTTCACTGTGATATTAAGCCTCATAATATTCTAATCACTAGCTCTGGCCGTATTAAAGTTACTGACTTTGGTATTGCCCGGGCTGTAACAACAGCCACAATGACGCATACAGGTACAGTACTCGGTTCAGTGCATTATTTTTCTCCCGAACAGGCCAAGGGCGGAGCTATTAGTGCTAAATCAGACATTTATTCTTTAGGCGTTGTTCTATATGAGCTACTTACCGGGCAACTTCCTTTTAACGGTGAAACACCTATTAGTATTGCTCTAAAACATTTACAAGAGCATCCCCGGTCAGTTCGTGAACTTAACCCAGAAATCCCGCCTTTAGTAGAGGCAATTGTCATGAAAGCAATGGCAAAAGACATTTCGGCACGCTTTGATAGCATTACCGATTTGATTAAAGACCTAAGGCATGCGCAAAACTATCTTCGCGATGATCATACCCGACGCCTGTCACGTGATGACTTTCCTACACAGATACTACCACGCTTGGATGACCCGACGGTGGGAACCGATAAGGACGATAATTTTGATTATCAAGACCCACCACGTAAATCCAAGCGTTGGATATGGGGATTATTACTAATCCTCTTACTGGGTTTTTTAACCGGGGCATTTTTGGCATTCGGTAAGTTCTGGAGCTCAAATGAGGTAAGCGTTCCAAATGTTGTCGGCAAGCCCCAAGATACCGCCCAGAATATTATTGAAAGTCAAAATTTACGGGTTAGTATATCAGATACCTTCAATGATAAAGTTCCATCTGGGTATGTTATTTCACAATATCCAGAGCCAGGTTCAATAGTTAAAGAACAAAGAACAATCACGCTTGTAGTAAGCAAGGGTAGCGAGATAACAGTAGTACCAAATCTAAAAGGGCTCAGCCGGCGAGATGCTGAGCTAACACTTAAAAACGCTGGCTTGGCAATTGGCAATATTGAGGAACAATATACCACTGATGCAGCCGCTGACATTGTCATAAGTCAAAATCCTCGGCCGCCTGCTCAGGTTAATAAAAACACACCTATTGATTTTGTTGTTAGTAAAGGGGCAGGACCTAAGAAACTTCCATTACCTGATTTCCGCGGCACACCTCTTAGTACAGTTAATTCACAAATTGAAAGTCTTAAATTGAAGGTTGGCAAAGTAACTGAAGAAATCAATGATAAATATCCGTCAGGCATAATCAGCGGTCAAAATCCAGCTCCTGGTTATGAAGTAGCAGAGGGGACTGTAATAGATTTGACTGTTTCAAAAGGAACAATATCTGCCGTTAAACGGGCTGTGGTTCAAGTAAACGTTCCGGAAGGACCTTCTCGTCAAGCTGTCCAAATTGTGGTTACCGATTCGGCGGGGCGCAATATAATATATGAAAACGTCCATAAGCCTGGTGATAAGATTGAAAAGCCAGTTGAAGGAGTAGGACAAGTTAGAATACAGGTCTATATTAATGGCGCGTTGCTACAAGAGCAAACACTATAGCGGGAGGCATAGTTGTGCTGCATGGAGTTGTCATAAAGGCGTACAATAGCTACTACTATGTACAGACAGATAGTAAACTAACTATGTGTACACTACGCGGGAGATTTAAGAAAGAACGTTATTCCCTATTAGTTGGAGACGAGGTAGAGTACGAGCTATCCGGGCAGCAGAAGGGCGTTATTGAGAAGATATTGCCAAGACGCACTATGCTCAAACGCCCTATGGTTGCTAATGTCGATCAGGTCATTTTAACTTTCGCTGCCGTCAATCCTGATTTTAATTCGGTACTGGTTGATCGGTTTTTAGTATTAGCTGAGTTATCCAATCTCGATATAGTAATCTGTATTAATAAGATTGATTTAGCAAATATTGATGATCTACAACCTACCATTGATCTTTACCGTCAGATTGGGTATATTGTTATCCCCATCTCGGCCAAAACCGAGCTTGGAATTGAAGAGTTTCGTAATCTACTGCATAACAAAATAACGGTTTTTGCAGGTCCTTCCGGGGTAGGCAAATCTACCATCCTTAATTCATTAGAACCTAAGCTTGAACTCGTTACTGGCCAAGTCAGCGATAAGATTGGAAGGGGGAAACATACTACGAGGTTTGCCCAGCTACTTCCGCTTTCAGGAGGTGGTTTTGTCGTTGACACCCCAGGATTCAGCGCAACTGATTTTTCTGATATACAGGAAAGTCAATTGATGGATTGCTTTCCTGAAATCTCGAGATTAGTTTCTGATTGTAAATATAATACCTGCCTACATTATAAGGAGCCTCAATGTGCTGTAAAACAAGCTGTTGCTGAACAAACAATCAACGAAAAAAGATATAATTCCTATATCGAAATACTTGAGGATATTAGGGAAAAAAGGAAAGGATTTTATAATGGTTAAAATTGCACCTTCAATTTTATCAGCTGATTTTTCCATGCTAGCCGATGAAATTCGAAAAGTAGAACAAGCTGAAGCAGACATGATTCATATCGATGTTATGGACGGCCACTTTGTTCCTAATCTGACATTTGGCCCCCCGGTAGTCGCTGCTATTCGTAAGGTTACCAAGCTACCGTTTGATGTTCATCTTATGGTTACCAATCCACAAGATTTAATCGATTCATTTATAAATGCCGGTGCTGATATTATTACAATTCATGCTGAAACAGCACCTCACCTTCACCGTCTGCTGCAGACTATTAAAGATAAGGGAGTAAAGACTGGGGTTTCATTGAACCCATCAACCCCTTTATGTTGCGTAAAGGAAGTTCTGAGCAATACTGATATGGTTCTCCTGATGAGCGTAAATCCAGGCTTCGGTGGCCAAAAGTTCATTCCTGAGACGGTTGATAAAATTAAACGGCTAAAGCAAATAATAGATCAACATAACTATCGAGTAGATATTGAAATTGATGGCGGTATAAATCAAACCACAGCTGCTGAGGTTATTGCCGCCGGAGCTAATATTCTAGTAGCCGGTTCAGCTGTTTATGGCGCACCTGATATTGCCGAAGCAATACGAACAATCCGCAGGGCTTGATTATTTCTGCGATTAGTGCTAAATTATATGTAGACCAATTTGAATATTGTAGCCTTTGGGGTAAGGTGAAAAAGAGCAATCTTTTAATTCCTGACCGGCGGTATAGCCCGCGAGCTTAACAGCTGATCTGGTGAAATTCCGGAGCCGACAGTACAGTCTGGATGGGAAAAGGCTGGTTAAGAGGACATTTAAGTGTACTCTATGCCTCTTATTGCCATCCTTAGGCTGTTATAAGCATTGCTTAAAACAGCCTTTTTTGTTCTACGGAATTATAAGTATATAATTACGATAGCATAAAGCATCATTTTCTTTAATATTCGCCAAAGGCTCGGCGTAAGCCGGGTTTTCTCATTTTTTTATTGCCGGGGGTATATACATATGGACACGTTTTATATGCGTCAAGCCCTTATGCTGGCCAAAAATTCGCTGGGACGAACAAGCCCTAATCCATTAGTTGGCGCGGTGATTATCCGCGATGGTGAGGTTGTCGGTACTGGTTGGCACAAAAAGGCAGGTACTCCACATGCTGAAATTCATGCGCTAAATCAGGCAGGTAGCTTAGCAAAGGACGCTACAATTTATGTTACACTTGAACCTTGCTGCCATCATGGACGAACAGGACCTTGTACAGAGGCTTTAATAAAGGCTGGCATCAAAAAAGCTGTTATTGCAATGACCGACCCAAATCCAAAAGTCGCAGGGTGCGGCATTGCCAAACTCCGCGAATCAGGTATAGAAGTAGTGGAAGGGGTCTTAGCGGCAGAGGCAGCAAAACTAAACGAAGTGTTTATTAAGTGGATAGCCACTAAAATGCCCTTTGGTGTTCTAAAAACTGCCATGACTCTTGATGGAAAAATTGCAACATATACTGGTCATTCTAAGTGGATTACCGGTAGCCAAGCCCGCTTAAGAGTTCATGAGCTAAGGAATACTTATGATGCCATCATGGTTGGCATAGGAACAGTCTTAGCTGATAATCCTGAATTGACGACTCGTCTCCCTAATGGCGGAAGAAATCCGGTACGTATAGTGGTTGATAGCATGGCACGCACTCCGCTATCGTCTAAAATTATTACCGATGGCCTAGCTAGAACAATTATCTGTGTATCTGAGAATGCTCCAGTTGATAAAATAGCATCACTAAAATCCTGCGGAGCTGAAATTCTTATTATTCACCGTAATGAACTAGGTCTTGATTTGCGTGAACTTTTTATCGAATTAGGCAATAAGAACATTACCAGTGTTTTGATTGAAGGCGGTGCTAGCATTAATGGATCGGCTTTACAGGCTAACATTGTTGATAAGATCGAATGGTTTATTGCCCCGAAAATTGTTGGTGGAATAGGAGCGCCTGGATCTGTCGGAAGTATCGGCGCAGCTACCCTAGACAACGCGCATCTTTTGGAAGATATAAACACTAATTTTATTGGAGAAGATATACTAATAAGTGCGTATTTACGCAATCGGGAGGGTAGAGATGTTTACAGGACTTGTGGAAGAATTGGGTAAGGTCAAAGCTATTAACCGTGGTCCTAAATCGGTTCGCCTGACATTAGCAGCAAAAAAAGTCCTTTCTGACGTCAAAATAGGTGATAGCATTGCTGTAAATGGCACCTGCCTAACCGTAGTCGATTTTGGCGATGACTGGTTTACAGCAGATGTTATGCCGGAAACCGTTGAACGAACGGTGCTAGCTAAATTTAAGCTAGGTGATATTGTTAATTTAGAGCGAACATTAGCACTTGGCGACCGTTTCGGCGGCCATATTGTCAGCGGCCATATCGATGGCGTAGGCGTTATTCGCAGTATGCAAAGAGATGATAACGCTGTTATAATAAGGATCGAAACTGGTCCGGAAGTTATGCGCTACATTATAAAGAAAGGTTCTATTGCTATTGATGGGATTAGTCTCACGGTGGTGGACTATGGTGAAGACTGGTTTACTGTATCATTAATTCCGCACACTGCCGCCATGACAACTCTTGGTATTAAGTCAACCGGGTCATTAGTTAATTTAGAAACTGACATTATAGGAAAATATGTTGAAAAGATGCTTGGTCTCGCCACAAAAGAACCGCAAAATACTTCTAAAATTACAGCAGACTTTTTGCGTAATTATGGCTTTGATTTATAAAATTTATTAAATGGAGGTCCATTATGAAATTCAATACAATACCTGAGGCTATTGAGGATATTAAAAGCGGTAAAATGATTGTCGTAGTAGATGATGAGGATCGCGAAAATGAAGGCGACTTGCTAATGGCAGCTGAGAAAGTAACACCCGAAGCGATTAATTTTATGGCAACATATGCTCGCGGTTTAATTTGTATGCCCGTAATCGGTTCAAGACTTGATGAGCTCAATATTGGTGCAATGGTTGAAAAGAACACTGATAACCATTGTACAGCATTTACCGTTTCAATCGATGCTGTTTCTACGACAACAGGTATTTCGGCTCATGAACGTTCCGAAACTATCCAAGCAGTATTAGCACCTCAAACCAAACCTGAGGATTTAAGACGGCCTGGTCATATATTCCCGCTGCGGTATGTTGAGGGCGGTGTACTGCGCCGTGCCGGTCATACTGAAACTGCCGTAGATATGGCTAAATTAGCTGGACTATATCCTGCCGGCGTAATATGTGAAATTATGAATGACGATGGTACTATGGCTAGAGTACCACAATTGATGGAGTTTGCAGCCAAGCACAATCTAAAAATTGTTACTGTTGCTGATCTTATAAAATTTCGCAAAAGCACTGAGAAGTACATAACACGGGCTGCAGAAACAAAGCTCCCCACTAAATATGGCGAATTTCGTCTTATTGCGTACGAAAATAGTCTCGATAAAAAATGTCATGTTGCCCTTGTAAAAGGTGATGTAGCAGGCAAAGAAAACATCCTCGTCCGTGTACACTCGGAATGCCTTACCGGCGATGTTCTAGGCTCATTACGCTGTGACTGCGGTGAACAGTTAGCCACCGCACTCAAACGAATTGAAGCCGAGGGTACTGGTGTTTTACTTTACATGCGCCAAGAAGGTCGAGGAATCGGATTAGCGAATAAAATTCGTGCATACGCTTTGCAGGACAATGGTAAAGATACCGTTGAGGCCAATGAATTACTCGGTTTCGCTCCAGATCTAAGAGATTACGGTATTGGAGCGCAAATCCTCTCGGATTTAGGTTTGTCGAGTATCAGACTTCTAACTAATAATCCCCGCAAACGGGCAGGATTGGAAGGCTACGGTTTAACAATTACTGAGCGTATCCCGCTTGAGATGAAGGCTAACCGTTTCAATAAACGTTACCTTTCGGCCAAAAAGGCTAAACTAGGCCACATGCTAAAACAACAATATGAGGAGGCAAAATAATGGCTAAAACATTAGAAGGTCAACTAATTGCAGAAGGTTTAAAATTTGGGTTAGTAGTAGCAAGATTTAATGAATTTATCACAAATAAATTATTAAGCGGTGCACTTGACGCCCTAAAGCGTCACGGCGCTAATGATGATGATATTGAAATAGCATGGGTACCTGGCGCTTTTGAAATTCCGCTTGTTGCCCAAAAAATGGCTTTCAGTAAAAAATATGACGCAATTATATGCTTAGGTACTGTAATTCGCGGCAGTACTTCTCATTATGATTTCGTATGCGCTGAAGTTTCAAAAGGTGTTGCACATGTTGGTCTGGATAGTGGTATTCCTACAATGTTCGGGGTTTTAACGACAGAAACTATTGAACAAGCCATAGAACGAGCTGGCACTAAAGCAGGCAACAAAGGTTTTGATTCTGCAATGTCCGCCATTGAAATGGCAAATCTGCTTAGAAATATCTAATGTAAATTATTTCCAGGGAAATAATCGAGGTGAGTAATGAAAATTGGGATAGTAAGCGATACACATGGCTGTACAGCTACTTGGCAAAAAATCTACAATAAATTTTTAATTGATACTGACTTAATAATCCACGCAGGCGATGTGCTGTATCACGGCCCGCGAAACAATATACCAGCTGAATACAACCCCAAACTGTTAGCTGAACTTATTAACAGCTGCCCAACTCCCATTGTTATAGCCCGCGGAAATTGTGATGCCGAAGTCGACAGTATGGTGCTTGATTTGCCAATTCAAGCACCATATGCTTACGTTCAGCTTGAAAAGCTACGGATAATTGTTACTCATGGCCATAACTTAACAAGCGAATTTAAAAAAATACTTGCTGCTAAATATAAGGCTGATTTATTTATTACTGGTCATACTCATATTGCAGAACTTGAGAAGCAGGGTGATGTGATATTTGTTAACCCGGGATCACCGTCAATGTCGAAACGACAAGATGAGCGTAATACCCTAGCATTGCTGTTCGACAATAAAGTATCAATATACGATGCTGACACAGAAGAAGAAATTATAACGGTTAATCTTAAGTAATAAATACAGTATATTTAGGAGTGTGTACCATGTCAGATAATTTGATCCGTGCTACAGTACCAGGGGTGAGAGTTTTTGCAGCCGTCACAACTGAGTTGGTGGAGGACGCTAGACAGCGGCATGATTGCTATCCGGTTGCAAGTGCCGCACTGGGCAGAACTATGACGGCTGCATTACTATTAGCTGCCAATCTTAAATCTGATGAAAGTTTGACCATCCGTTTTTCTGGCGACGGACCACTTGGAGAAATCATCGCTGATGCACATTCAACTGGAATTGTTCGCGGTTATGTTAGGAACCCGCATGTTGAATTGCCACTTCGCGGTAATAAGCTTGATGTAGGCAAGGCTGTAGGGCAGCAGGGGCATATTTATGTTACAAGGTTTACAGGCTTAAAACAGCCTTTTACAGGAAGTGCACCTTTAGTCAGCGGAGAGATTGCTGAAGATATAACAAACTATTTAATGGTCTCTGAGCAAACGCCATCAAGTGTAGGTCTCGGCGTCCTAGTCAACCCTGATTTAACTGTACAGGCCGCAGGAGGATTTTTAATTCAGGCTCTTCCAAACTGTGATGATGATGTACTCGATAAGATTGAACACAACCTTGCAACGTTACCGCCTGTATCACAGCTGATTAGTGACGGCAAGGACGCAGCCGGCATCATTGAAATGATTTTTAACGGACTTCCCATATCGTTCTACGATGCTATGCCGCTGAAATTCAGCTGTCCTTGCTCAGTTGAAAGGGTTAGCAATATGCTAATAAGCCTTGGCGCAAGTGAGTTAAATGAGATGATTGAAGAAGGTAAAGCCGAAGTTTGCTGCCACTTTTGTGCAGAAAAGTATCAGTTTTCAAGAAAAGAACTGCAAGCACTTCTGCATACAATAAATCGAAACTAAAAAAAATAAAAAGGACTTGATATCAAGTCCTTTTTATTACGATAACAAACTAATTAAATTGCGCGCTGAATTTTACCAGAACGCAGGCAACGGGTGCAAACATTGATTCTCTTAACTTCGCCGTTTACTAATGCCCTTACACGTTGGATGTTTGGTTTCCAAGTGCGCTTTGTTTTTAAGTGGGAGTGGCTGACATTAAAGCCGCTAGTTTCACCTTTAGCACAAATATCACATACATTTGCCATCTATTCCACCTCCTTTGATGAAGGACAAAATCCTAAGTACAATAACATTACTATTTTAACACAAATAGCTAATAATGTGCAAGAGAAACGCATAAACATTATATCGAATCCATATGAAGGGATTTTCTTTTCCAATATTGAATATTCAATTACAACCATTTGGGGAGGGGACAACATGATTAACAAGAACACCCCAATAATTGTAGCGCTTAGGTCTCATCCAGACGCCCGCGAAATTTTTATGAAGCATGGCATGGGCTGCATCGGCTGCATGGGCTCCACTAGCGAAACCATAGAAAATGGCGCTAAAATGCATGGCATTGACGTTGAATCGTTAGTAAAGGAATTAAACTCTTTAAGGTTTAAAGAATAGGCAAAGATTTTCTTTGCCTATTTCTATGAGGTGATCTTTTGCACGAGTTTTGGTCTAAAAACATCCAATTTATAAAGGGAGTAGGCCCAACTAAAGCTGCATTATTAAACAAGTTAGGTATATTTACCATATCTGATTTGATTGAGCATTATCCACGACGCTACGAAGATCGCAGCCAATTGAAACTAATAAGTCTACTTAACGACGGCTTAGTTGAAACATTTCAAGCCAAAGTAGTCAGCTTCGCCGATTCAAAGCCACGGCCAAATCTTATTATTACAAAGGCTGTAGTCCAAGATACCTCTGGTATTGCAAATTTAGTTTGGTTTAATCAACCCTACAAGAAAAAAGCTTTACGAATCGGCATGAATTTATTTGTTTCCGGAAAAATTCAGCGAAAGTTTTATCAATGTGAAGTATTAAATCCTGATATTGAAACAGTCGATGCCGATGATCATATAAATACCGGCCGCATTGTTCCTATATATCCCGCTAATGAAAGTATAAGCCAAAAGTGGCTCCGTTTACTGCTTTGGCAAGTTCTTACCGGCGATCATTATAACAGACCTATTGAAACACTTCCACAAGCAATTATTGAACAGTATAATTTAATGGATCGTTACGATTCTATTTTGAATATACATTTTCCAAAGGATCAAATTTCCTTGGCAAAGGCCAGACATCGTTTAGCCTTTGAAGAGCTTTACCTGCTGCAATGCGGCTTGTCTTATCTAAAACAGAAAAATAAGCAGAAGTGCCTTGGTATAAAGCATGCTGCAGACGGCGAGCTTGTAAAAAAGATATTGCATTCTCTCCCTTTTGACCTTACCAATGACCAAAGACGAGTACTAGCAGAAATCACAGCTGACATGGAAGATACCCTTTCTATGCAAAGGCTAGTTCAAGGTGATGTTGGTTCAGGAAAAACAATAATTGCGGCCTTAGCATTAGCAAAAACTGTCGAGAATGGGTTTCAAGGAGCTATGATGGCTCCGACCGAAATTCTTGCTGAACAACATTATCAAACTCTTAATAGTATTTTTATACCTTGCGGAGTAAAAACTGCACTACTGACCGGCAAACTTTCCCGACGCAAACGTCAAGATATTTTGCTGCAAATTAAAACAGGACAAGTTGATATTATCATCGGCACACATGCTCTAATTCAAGATGATGTAGAGTTTAATAGACTAGGCCTAGTTGTGACTGATGAACAGCATCGTTTTGGAGTATTACAGAGAGCTCGGCTTCAACTAAAAGGCACTATGCCGGACGTCTTGGTTATGACAGCTACGCCAATACCTCGAACTTTAGCACTAACGGTATATGGGGATTTGGATGTATCTAGTATAAGACAGTTACCTCCAGGTCGAAAACCGATTAGAACCTTTATCCGCGGAAGTGCAGGAAGAAAACGCGTTTATGATTTTGTGGCAGCTGAAACTGCAAAAGGCCGTCAAGCTTATGTAGTTTGTCCACTTGTTGAAGAGTCTGAAAAAATCCAAGCACAGGCTGCAACTACACTATACGAAGAACTTACGCAGGGTTACTTGAGAAATATTCCTTGTGGATTACTGCATGGTAAGCTGGCCAATAAAGATAAAGAGGCTATAATGGCTGAATTTTATAGCGGACGCATCAAAGTTTTGATTGCTACAACAGTCATCGAAGTCGGGGTCAATGTCCCGAATGCCACTATAATGGTAATCGAAGGCGCTGAAAGATTTGGTCTTGCCCAGCTTCATCAGCTGCGTGGGCGTATAGGCCGAGGCACAAAGCTTTCATATTGTATTTTGCTCTCTGATACTAAAAATGATGATACAAGAGAACGTTTAACTATACTTACCGAAACAAATGATGGTTTTGCCATATCCGAAGAGGATCTCAAGTTGAGAGGCCCAGGACAATTTTGGGGAACTAGACAGCATGGAATGCCTGACTTAAAAATTGCTAGTATTTTAAGGGATACCCCAATTTTACTTGAAGCTAGAAAGGCTGCGGAGTGGACATTTGCATCACCAGAACGCCTTGAACTGATCCGGCCAGCGGTGTCGAAATGGTTTGGAGAATCCTATTTGATGGCCTTCCAAGGTTAAAAAAAAAGAGGCGGTTTTTAAACCGCCAATTATGGGAGAGGAGAAAATTTACACTACTAATTTGCTCAATATGCACGTAGTTTATACACTCTTTAAATAAATTTTTTTCAATTATTTTAGAATTATAAGCGCACACTACAATAAAAGAGTAGTGGAGGTGCTTTGAATGAAAAATAATTATACTGATGAAATGCTAAGTAGTATAGCTGAGGAATGCCGTGAATTTGAACATATCATCAACGCAATGGGATATGGCTATTCACTCCTTAACGTATCTCCAGATAAGTTCACGAGAAACTGTTCTGATTGTGTTAACTGGCTAGGTGGTTCATGTGACATCTTCCACAATGAGCTCGACGAGCGATAGCACTGCACCGCAGTGCCTTTTCTTTGTAGAAAAAACCCTTTAACCAGTGTTAATTATTTCAATCATAAATTTTGATTGATATTTCCATTATTGTTTAATATACTCTAATAGTATAAATTCTAAGAAGAATTTGGGGTTTGTATGAATAAGTTATTTAGTTGGCTTTTTATACTTATTTTTATTTCATTGCTTTATTTTTGGCAGCCAGAGTTTTTTTATCAAATTTATGCCATAATTAAGAATGGCGATATTGCTGCTCTTGCAGGCTATTTACGTTCATTTGGTCATTGGACAATTGTAGCAATTATTGTTTTGTTCGTAATAATGACCTTTACCATTGTTTTCCCTTTTATGATTTTATCAGGTGCAACCGGAATTATTTATGGGTTATTTTGGGGCACAATTATTTCATGGTTGGGCGAAGTAACTGGCGCATTAGTAATGTATGTTTTTGTCCGATATTTTTTCCGTAGTGCTACTGAAAAATGGATTATAAAAAGTCCTTACCTAAAGAAAGTTGATGATTATAGTGCAGATAACGGCTTCAAAGTTCTATTGATAGCAAGATTATTGCCACTCGCTCCCTCAGGTATAATAACTGCAGTTGCCGCTATTAGCAGAATGTCATTTAAAGATTTCTTTACGGCGACCTTTCTTGGTAAACTTCCACCAGTGGTAATCAAAGTTATTCTTGGTCATGATATCGTCTTTGCTAGTGAGAACATGACCCGCCTGATTATTATTGTCGCTCTCGTTATTTTAATATACGCAGCCTTGTGGTGGCATAAACGAAAAAAAGTAAGAAACGAAATAGACTAAAATACGAAATTTTACATTTTAGTCTATTTCGCAAAATTAATCGTTCTTTATTTCTAGATAGAAGGAGCAAAAATGAGAATCAAATTTACGCTCAAAACTAAAATTATCTTTCTAGTTTTAAGCGTTGTTGCAATAATATTAATTGTAACTAGCCTTTTAATATCCAGAAGTATTGCCTATGAAGTAAAGGATAGTATCGGCCGCCAAGCCTTAAGTATAGCCCGAATTATAGCCCACTCCCCGATCGTAATTGAGGGCTTAGCTGGCAAGCGCGATATTCCTGAGATTCAGCATTATGCAAATGATGCTAAATTGATGGCAAATGTTCAGTTTATTGTCGTTCTTGATATGAACGGTATCCGTCTTTCACATCCGCTGCCTAGCCTGATTGGTCAACATCTGGTAGGTGGCGATGAACTCGAAGCTTTGAAAGGCAATGAGTACTTATCCGAAGCAGTTGGAACCATGGGCTATTCCCTACGAGCCTTTACACCCGTTTATGGACCAGACGGAAAGCAGATTGGGGTCGTTCTAGTTGGTATTCTTATGAAGTATGTTCATGATGCTGTAACAAAGGCCCAGATGATTTTATTTTTAACTATGCTAATTGGCATGATTATCGGAATATTAGGCGCACTGTATCTAGCGAGAGATATAAAGGCAACACTCCACGGCTTAGAACCTGAAGTCATTGCTAAAAAACTAGAAGAGCGTAATGTAATACTTCAATCGGTTCGAGAGGCCATTATTGCAATAGATATTTCTGGTAGAATTACATTAATTAACGAAGAGGGTAGTAGACTCCTTCGGTTTAGTGGTGTTACAACCGACCCATTGGGACGGCATATAACAGAATTTATACCGAGTACACGCTTAATTGAAGTCGTGAAAACTGGAAACCTTGAGCTAAATCAAGAAGTGAATTTTTTTGGGTCATCAATACTCGTGAATAACGTTCCACTGGTTGTTGACGGTATTATTGTCGGTGCCGTTGCTACCTTCCGCGATAAGACAGAAGTCAAGCAATTAGCAGAAGAATTAACCGGTGTTCGCGACTATGTTGACGCGTTGCGTGCACAATCTCATGAATTTATGAATCAACTTCATGTCATTTTAGGTTTGGTTCAGCTTGAAAACTATGATTTATTGGCATCATATATTCACCGTATTGCTGGTGAACATCAAGCGGAAGTAACCTATGTAGGAAGGCGTATTCGTAACCCAGTAATAGCTGGGTTTATCCTCAGCAAGCTGAGTATGGCCCGCGAAAAAAATATAACGATTAAATTACACGAAGACAGTTTTTTACCTGAGGTTAATAACGAAGAAATAACACATGAACTTGTTACTATTATTGGAAACTTGGTTGAAAATGCTTTTGATTCCGTATTGCAAAATCCTAAAAAGGAAGTGGAACTATTTATTAATTATAATGCAAACCTGATATCTATTGAGGTAAGTGATAGCGGATGTGGTATTAATCCAGAATTAGGCGAACATATCTATAATTTTGGTGTTTCAACCAAATCAGCTCAACGTGGTATTGGGTTACATCTAGTTAAGCTTAGTTTAGGCCGCTTAAACGGCAATATTGATTATGTTAGAAAAAATGGCCGAACAATTTTTAAAGTTTTGATACCTTATGAAAGTGTGGGGTAAATTACATGATTAAAGTACTTATTGTCGAAGATGACCCAATGGTTGCAGAATTAAACCGCCGATACCTGGAGAGGTTAAATGGATTTACACTGGCTGCCGTAGCCAGCAGTGGTGACCAAGCATTGTCGTATCTTGCTAGTAATGACGTTGATTTGATTTTACTTGATATTTTTATGCCGAATATTAATGGCTTAGATTTCTTGTCATCCCTTCGCGCTCAGCATTACGGAATTGACGTTATCTTAGTTACAGCAGCAAGGGACAAGCAATCCTTGCAGGAGGCTTTGCGACATGGGGCAGTCGATTATTTAATAAAACCGTTCGAATTTGAAAGATTTAAATCGGCATTGGTGGCCTTTAAACAAAGGCATGACTTTATCGAACATCAGTCACATATTGATCAAACATTACTTGATAAGCACTTATTTAACCAGCATAGCCGGGATAAAAGCAACGAATTCCCCAAAGGACTCGATCAACAAACTATGCAGAAAGTCTGTAAATGCATTTCTGAGTACCACGATGATTTTACAGCAGAAACAATGGCTGATATAGTTGGCATATCTCAGGTATCAATGCGAAAATATTTAAAATACTTAACATCGGTTGATCTGTTAAGTGTTAATGTATATTACGGCTCAGTAGGTCGACCAATATCTAAATATCGCTGCACTAGCAAGAAAATAATGCCTTTTTCTGGTAAGTGACGGTAACTTACTCCCTAATCTCATTTATTTTAATTAAAAAATCTTAAATTAATTTAACTATTTGTTCTACCAAATTATCTTTAGATATAATTAGGAGGTAGTATTAATTTTTTTGAGCAGGGGAGGAAGGTTTTATGATTTCTTTGCAAATTTTAGTTATATTGGGTTGCTTACTACTTGGCACTCGGTACGGAGGTATGGGGCTAGGTCTAATTGGCGGTATTGGTCTTTTTATACTTACTTTTGTTTTTGGTTTACAGCCGGGAAAACCGCCCATCGATGTTATGTTAACCATCCTGGCGGTAATCGGCTGTGCTTCTGTATTGCAAACGGCTGGTGGACTTAACGTAATGATGCAATTTGCTGAACGTCTTCTCCGCAAGCATCCAGCCTATGTAACTATACTGGCTCCTATAACAACTTGGTCACTGACTTTCTTATGTGGTACTGGTCATGTTGTATACACTATGTTCCCTATAATTTATGATATCGCAATCAAGCAAAACATTCGCCCAGAACGCCCTATGGCAGTCGCATCTGTATCGGCCCAAATGGGAATTTGTGCATCGCCGGTGTCAGTTGCCGTTGTTTCCATGGTATCAATGCTGGGAGCAGCTCATGGCATAGGTAAACCGATCGGAATTATTGAATTGTTGTCAGTTGCTATTCCGGCCTCATTTCTAGGTGTTCTAGCTGCCGCTGCTTGGAGCCTTCGCCGCGGTAAAGATCTCGATAAAGATGAAGAATTTCAAGCAAAAATTAATGATCCTAAACAAAAGTCATATGTGTATGGTGAATCTCAAACTCTGTTAAACCAAAAATTTCCTAAAGAAGCTTATTGGGCGACATGGATTTTCTTTGCCGCAATTGCTATAGTAGTTGCTTTCGGCGCATTTCCCGAATTACGTCCCTCGTTTGGAGTCCCTGGAAAAATGAAGCCACTTTCTATGAATTTAGTTATCCAGATGTTGATGCTGATTGCTGGTGCGATAATATTGATCACTTGCAAAGTTGATTCCCGAGATGTTTCTAATGGTACAGTATTTAAGGCTGGGGCAGTCGCTATTATCTCTGTCTTTGGCGTAGCTTGGATGGCCGACACATTTTTTGGAGCCCATTTTACACTGTTAAAAGCCGCTCTAGCCGGAGTTGTTGTTAGTCACCCTTGGACATATGCTATCGTATTGTTTTTAACTTCAAAACTAGTTAACAGCCAAGCAGCCGCACTAGCAGCAATTGCTCCGCTAGGAATTAGCCTTGGTGTAGATCCTAAGATGATGATAGCGTTCTTCCCCGCGGCATATGGCTATTTTGTATTGCCAACTTACCCAAGCGACTTAGCTTGTATTGGTTTTGATCGCTCAGGAACAACCCGTATTGGAAAATACATCGTTAATCATAGCTTTTTAATGCCTGGCTTTATCGGTGTCGGCACAGGCTGTATTATCGGATATCTCCTTGTAGCTTTATTTATGTAATTGCAAAGTAGCCTTATCTACAAAATGCTTGATAGAGCCGTTATATTTTTCATATAGTGGTTAAAATAATAACAAGATATGGCTATGAAGGAATCTAAATACAAATGGCGAATTTAAACTTTATAACCACAAAACAAGGAGGCGCAATACCTGAATGCCAATAGTTCAAATTGATATGTTAGAGGGACGCACTGTCGATCAAAGAAGAGAGTTAGTAAAAAGAGTTACCGAGGCAATATCTGAATCTGCTAATTGTCCACCCAGTGCCGTTACCATAATAATCCGCGAAATGGATAAAGAACATCTTGGTCAGGGCGGCGTACTACGTGCTGACCAATAGCCACACTGCAGTTAAGAACTCTCACAGCCCATTTCAAATTGAAATGGGCTGTTGTTTAACTATAACGAGGTGATTATATGGATACATGCCGTTATGCGTTAATAATGGAAAATTCAATAAAACAAGAAGTTATGCTTCGCTTGCAAAGTGGCCCTCTGCAATTGAAATCTCTTTTAGAAATGATTTCAACCTGCCAAGAAGCATTTATAGATATTCTTCAGAAAACATTTGATAAAAATAATTTAAGTACATATTTTCAACAAGATGCTATACAAACATTATTTGAAACTATTAGGCTGGAGAACAAGTTTGAGCTAAATAGTAACGATACAACTGAATTGGCAATGAACCTCTATATGACTCTTTCAACATTATCGAGCATTATCGAAAGGTCACTGCAATTTTATCGTCAAGCCGCCAATAACAGTGCTTATGAATATGAAAAAATATTTTACAATTCGCTTGCTGAGCAAAAAAAAGTCCTTAAACGCCGGATTGATTCAGCGTTACGAATAGTTTACAACAGTCTCTGGTCACAAGTTGGTTTTGCGCCTTTTTTATTTGGAAAAGAATGATTGCTCAATGTCCGATAATATATATTATGTATACAAAAGTTATAGCCAAGCTACATTGGTCATCCGTAGAGTAGTAGAAAGGATCGGTTTTAAGCTGCAATATTTTCAACAATGTTGCAGCGCGACATCAACACAGTTATTTTTATAGACACAATAAACTACGAAATGAAGATTCTAGAAAATAGATAATTCGATTGAGTATCTAGCAAAGTGGAATACTAAAGCAAATCTGTATAATAATCTGGATATTAAATGAAAATAAAACCTTACGACTGGAACATTCGCAAGTATCTACACCAGCTAAAAGAGTATAATTCTATTAAAAAAGTATACTTTGTAACTAGCGATAATTTATAGTTATCACTAGTTGAGAGGAAAATTTGAGATAGGAGTCTATATTTATGAGTAGCAATGACAAGTCTTTCGTTTTACGCAAAAATAATTTTATTCAAAACAACAATAAGCTTTCGATAAAGAGTAAAAAGCGTTTACAAAAATCTAAAGCTGATAATACATTGCGTGCATATGAATCAGACTGGTTGGACTTTTATGACTGGTGCTCACACCATAATTTGCAATCGTTACCAGCGGAACCAGAAACGATTATTAATTATATTAATGATCTAGCCGACCATGCCAAAGCTAATACTATATCTCGACGGCTAAGCGCGATATCAGAAAATCATAAAGCTGCCGGGTATGTTGACGATAATCCATGTCGTGGCGGTCTCGTTAGAAATGCACTTGATGCAATTAAGCGCGAAAAAGGCACTATGCAACGTGGTAAAGCGCCTATCTTAATGGAAGATTTACAAAATATTGTTTCATTCTTTGATAGCACGGATATTGCTGGAATCCGGGATAAAGCCCTACTACTTACCGGTTTCATGGGAGCTTTTCGACGGTCTGAACTAGTCAAAATTGATATTGAAGACCTAACTTTCACTCGGGAAGGAGTAATCATTCTCGTTGAAAAATCTAAAGGCGATCAGGAAGGTCAAGGCGAACAAGTTGCTATTCCTTATAGCTCAGATCCTAATATATGTGCAGTCACCGCGTTAAAATATTGGATACACAGCGCTTTCTTAGATTCAGGCCCTCTATTCCGCCCAGTTAATAAATATAAACAGGTTAGAGATAGACGATTAAGCAATCAATCTGTAGCGCTAATAGTAAAGAAATATGCCGCGCTTGCTGGTTTTAATGCAGATAATTTCGCTGGACATAGTTTACGACGTGGTTTTGCAACAACTGCCGCTCAGTATGATGTTGACGAGCGCTCCATAATGCAACAAACGCGTCATAAATCAGAAAAAATGGTGCGTAGATACATAGAACAAGGTAATTTATTCAAAAATAATGCTTTGAATAAAATGTTTTAATTGAAAGCAGCGTTCCATTCATTCCTCCCCCACCACCCTTATAAGCAATTTAGGAATCGACCTCCTCCGCTCTATTAACAAACACACTCATAGTGGCTGTAATATTTCTAATATATAAACTTATTCAACGTTAGGATATTACTGACTAATTGTCACATACTATTAAATGCGTAAACTATTTAGGAGGTGTTTTAATCTTGGTACATAGGGCCTTAACACAAAAAGAGCAGTCCTACCTGCAAGATGCATTAGAAATGGAAAACCTATGCATCGCAAAATATAATGTCTATTCCGATCAATGTCAAGATGAAGCGCTAAAAGAAATGTTATTTAATATCTCCAAAAATAAACGCGACCATGCCAATGCAATTAAGGATTTATTAAACCATTCGCAGCAAGGCTATCAATAATATACCAATACGAGGTGAAATCATGGTATACACTAAACGATATATGGGTACAAGTAAAAACCGTTTGTCGGATCGCGACATTTTGCTAGATGTACTTATGACAGAAAAACACATGTCGCAAGTATATGATACAGCAATTATGGAATCGACGAATAATCCTATTCTCGAATTGTTTGAAAGAATGCAGCATGATGAACACGAAAATGCGCGGACAATATTTAATGCTATGCAAGAACGCCGCTGGTATAGTGCCAATCAAAGCAACGAAAAGCACAACCCTCGACAGAAGACACCTTATACAAACAAATTTAGTAGTGATTACGCAGTAACTAGCGGATCACAAAATTTTGGAAGTAGGCTGCATCAATAACATTCAATAGCATAAAAAGTTAACTTGAGGTGGGATATTAATAACCCCACCTATTCTAATTATCTATCTAATAATCGTCTAATCTCGCTTAGTTTCTCTATAGTCGCCCTTTCTCCAAGCTTTATACAAGTTGGCGCTTTAACAACAAAATCCTTAAAGTTGATATCGTCAACAGCTGGCCTAATAATAACATCGGCATACTGCTCAGCCTTCAGAAGCGTAACCTCTCTCCCCATTATTTCTATACATTGAATAAGTATTTCGCCTACTGATTTTATATTATAAGTTTCCTGGCCAGCATATCCTAAATCTACCGCTATTATTATTTCAGCCCCCATATGCTTGAGAATATCGGTTGGCAGATTGTTCTTTACTGCTCCATCAACTAAGGTCATCCCACGATATTTTTTAGGAAAAAAAATGCCTGGTATTGAAATACTTGATCGAACTGCTTCTGTTAGCAAGGTATTATGATAATATCTTGCATTTAGAATAGCACGACTGCCTGGAATAGGTGTAGTAAAAAAAACAGTGTCAGCAGAATTGATATCAACGGCAGTTATTGCAATAGGAACCTGAGTATCACGGACTGTTCTATTTTTAAAAAACTGACCCAAGAAATGCTCAATTTTATCACCTTTTATCAAGCCTGCAGGCAAGACTGACCAAAATCTAAACATACCGCTCATCATCCATTTAGCGCCATGTTTTATTAAGTCTGGTATAGTAACTTTCAAATCAATTAATTTTTGAATATCTATTTGCTCAATTATATTTTCCATCTGGCGGGGTGTATATCCGCATGCATACATCGCTGCTACTATTGAACCAGCACTAGTTCCCGAAATAAAATTAATTGGAATCTTATTTTCTATTAGTGCTTTAATAACACCGATATGAGCTGTTCCTCTTATTCCGCCACCACTAAGCGCTAAGCCGACTTTATTTCTGTTGGATTGCTTTCCATTTATTTTGACCCGCATATTATCCCCCCCTTAGTGCAGTGCTTCTGTAATATGTTATGACGCACTAAGCTGGTACGGTGCAAAAAAATAAACTATCGGAATATCCTTCCAATAGTTTATTTTAATATGTTAAGAATAATCATCAGTATTGGCAATACTTAGTTGCTAGCTAATTATAGGCGCATATTGTATTACGGAAAACTTTAGCCTGATATAGAGCTGAATCAGCATGGTCAATTAATTCGAGAGCTGTAACAGCGTCATGGGGATAGCCGGCAACTCCAACGCTAATCGTTAATTTTCCGTTAGGCTGGGTTTCTTCATTTTTAAAATAGTGTTCAGCAATTGATTTGCGTAATCTTTCAGCCAGAACTTCAGCCTCTCCTATTTTGGTCTCAGGTAATAAAATCGCAAATTCTTCTCCACCGTATCTAACGGCAAAATCAACATCACGGCAGCAGTTACGAATAAGTGATGCTACAATACATAAAGCTTCATCTCCAGCCCGGTGACCGTTATTATCGTTATAGTGTTTAAAATAATCAATATCTACCATAATTAAAGATAGCGGACGATTGTACCTAATAGTTCTTTTCAACTCTTGATCTAAGATAGCTCTAAAGTAACGGTAGTCATAAAGTCCTGTCAACCCATCAGTTATAGCTTGTAATTCTACTGTGGCAACATGATTGGCATGAGCAATCGTCATGGCAATTTGACTAGCTAATGATCTTAGCAAGTCTAAATAATAAGGTTGCAATGTCCTGCCGTCATTAATATCAATATTTAAAACGCCAACAACCTTATCTTGAACAATTAACGGTACTGCCACTTCACTTATGCAATTATTTCCACCATCAATATATCTAGGATCATTTTTAACATTATCTACATAAATCAATTCACGTGATTGGACGGCAGATCCTGTAATTCCCTTTCCTACTGGTACTTTAATTGAAGCATCTAGGTGCCCACGAAAAGCAGTTATCCTTAACTCATTAGTGTATTCGTCTAGCAACAATAAGGAAACATTATCAAAATTAAGCTCGCGAGTTATACCATCTAAGATTTCTTCCAGAACTTCTCGCTCATTTACAGTCCTTTGAACAATAGAAGTAATTCGATATAATGCTGCAACCTTTTTGTGAGCCTGCTCTATGTCCATAAGATGAAAGTCCAAGTTCGATACAGCGATACATAGCTCACGATTAAGCGACTCGTATTGTTCTGACATAGAAGTAAATTCTTCTTCAATAAGTACACTTTCGGTGATATTATGAATAAATGCAACTGTGCCACTGTCTTCAGCAATAGGAACAAATTTCAATTCAAAATATTCTACAAGGCCATGAACAGTTATATGCTTAATCCTCAAAGCACCCGGTGAGCCTTCTGATTCTTGACAGCTATAATAAGCTGCAAATACAGCGTTAGCTGTTTCAGCAGAAAACAGAAAATTTAAACACCTCTTAAAGTCCTGATTTATGCAATGCTTTAATACAGGTCTTGATGGGTCGGAAGTATATGCATAAACTATCCTACCCTCATTAGTAATAACAATTATGGCTCCCTGGACAACGCTCATAACAGCTTTGAACATTGCTGCAGGAATTAGTGTTTCTATCATTTGATCTACCCACCCTAAATTTAGCTTTTATAGTAATTCGCTGATAGTGACAATAATCCTGCCAATAAATGTATTATAATAAAACAATGTACCTCAGTTGCAAGGGTACATTGTTTTTTTATGTTATCAACAATTTTTCTTAATATAATTCGCCCCGCGATAAAGCGCTTTTTCATTTATCTCCAATAATTTTGGCTTCTTAGCAAACATTTTGGCAAAGGCTTTCAGGACGGAATCAATTTCAACTGCAGATGTTGCAGCTACAATAGCGCCTAAAACAACCATATTTGTTACTTTAGTATTGCCAAGTTCATTAGCAATATCATTAGCCGGTATTTTACACACCTTTATGTCCGTTCTCTTTGCATCTCTTCCAATTAAAGAGCTATTAATTATTAAGGTACCACCTGGACGCAGCACAGGCTCAAATTTGTCCAAAGAAGGCAAATTCATAGCTACTACAATATTAGGCTCGGATACCATCGGAGCGCCAATGGGCTCGCCAGATACTATTACCGAGCAGTACGCTGTTCCTCCGCGCATCTCAGGGCCATAAGAAGGTATCCATGAAACATTCTTTTCTTCAATCATGCCTGCATATGTCATTAGTTGCCCCATAAGCATAATACCTTGGCCGCCAAATCCCGACATGATCATTTCGTATGTCATTTTGCTACCTCCTCTGGTGATTTGAGTACACCCAACGGGTAATACGGAATCATTTTGTCCTCCAGCCATTGAACGGCTTCTAATGGGCTCATACCCCAGTTAGTCGGACATATTGATAAAACCTCAACCAGAGAGAATCCTAAACCTTTTAATTGAATTTCAAACGCCTGTTTAATTGCCTTTTTGGCTCTGGTCATATTGGCCGGGTTGTTTACTGCTACTCGCGCAATATATTTTGCCCCATCAAGCGTAGCCAGCAATTCAGACATTTTTATTGGTTGGCCAGCGAAATCCGGATTACGGCCATAAGGCGATGTTGTAGTAACTTGATCAACAAGAGTAGTCGGCGCCATTTGGCCACCTGTCATACCATAGATAGCGTTGTTTACAAACACTGTAGTGATCCTTTCACCTCGTGCAGCAGCATGAACAATTTCAGCCGTTCCGATTGCAGCAAGATCTCCATCTCCTTGATAAGAAAAAACAACGGCATCAGGGTGTACCCGCTTCACACCAGTAGCAGTGGCAGGCGCCCTTCCATGGGCAGCCTCGAGCATGTCAAAATTAAAATAGTCGTAACATAAAACTGAACAACCGACAGGCGCTACACCTATTGCTTTTTCTTGCACGTTAAGCTCATCAATAACCTCTGCAACTAAACGATGAATAATACCATGGTGACAACCAGGACAATAATGGGTTGATACATCAGCTAAAGATTTAGGCCTGGCAAATAGTTTTTCAGTCATTTTATTTGCCCCCCCTAGCATTTATGATTTTTACAATTTGTTGATAAATTTCTTGTGGGTTAGGCATCACGCCGCCAGTACGTCCATAGAAATGAACCGGCTTAACACCGCCGACAGCCAATCTAACATCCTCAATCATTTGACCAGCACTCAATTCTAAAGTCAAGAGCTCAGACGCATTTTTTGAGGCCTCTGCCAACTGCTGTTCAGGGAATGGCCACAACGATATAGGCCGGAATAGACCAACTTTTATTCCTTCCGAGCGCGCTTTTTCCATCGCAGATCTAGCAATGCGTGAGGTAATCCCATAGGCGACAAGGACCAGTTCAGCATCTTCAGTTCTGATAGTTTCATAGCGAATTTCATTCGCTTTTATTAAAGAATATTTTTGTTGTAAATGGATATTATGTTGCTCTAAAGCTTCCGGTTTTAGATATAAGGAATTAATAATGTTAGGTTTATTACGTCCTCTAAGCCCAGTAGCGGCCCAAGGTTTATCGATTTTTTTAGTTTTAGCTGGAGTGAACTCTGCCGGCTCCATCATTTGCCCTAATGCGCCGTCTCCTAAAACTATTACTGGGTTACGATATTGGTCAGCTAAATCAAATGCTAATATCGTTATATCAACAAGTTCTTGAACTGAATTAGGTGCGAGTACTATGCTATGATAATCACCATGTCCGCCGCCTTTAGTTGCTTGAAAATAATCACCTTGGGCGGGCTGAATGCTTCCCAGGCCAGGTCCCCCTCGCATCATATTTACGATGACACAGGGAAGTTCAGCTCCGGCAATATAAGATATCCCTTCTTGTTTTAAGCTAATTCCAGGGCTGGAAGAAGAAGTCATAACCCTAGCCCCAGCTCCAGCAGCGCCATATACCATATTGATAGCTGCAACTTCACTTTCAGCTTGTACGAATACACCATCAATTTGGGGCATACGTCTCGACATATACTCGGTCAATTCTGTTTGCGGCGTAATGGGATAACCAAAATAATGGCGACACCCAGCAACTATAGCTGCTTCCCCAATGGCCTCATTGCCTTTCATTAATACCTTTTCTGCCACGATATTTCCTCCCCCCAACTGTTTATTTATGAATCTCAATCACAAGGTCTGGACAAGCCTTAGCGCACAGTAAACAGCCAATACATTTAGACTCATCAGAGCAACTGGCAGGACGATAGCCTTTACTGTTAAATTTATTAGATATTACAACAATCTTTTTTGCACAAACCTTAGTGCACAGTCCACAACCTTTACATCTTTCCTCATTAAACACAGGTCTCGGCATCTTATCTCCTCCCATTCCTTTTGATTATTAGAAAATTTGGGGAAAGTATTATCTTTTACATTTTTATTAAATTATTAATTTTAGTTGATAACTTCGTAATTCTAAAAAAGAACTCCTTTAATTGCTAAATGAATACAAAAGGAATACCCATGTCCATAACGGGTATTCCTTTTATATCTATTTAACCAATTCTAATGTAACATTGTTACTTAGCAGAGCAGCATTTCCTTCATCTGTATCAACATGCATCTCTAATTTATACTGATCATTAACACGGATTAATACTTTATCAAATACTAATGCGCGCTCACCTTCGCACTTAACCTTAACAATCTCTTTGTCCTTTACACCGAATGCCTCAGCATCTGCAGGAGTCATATGAATATGACGACATGCAACAATAACGCCTTCTTCAATCTTAACTGATCCTTGAGGTCCTACGATAGTTAGGCCAGGAGAGCCTTTGATATCGCCCGAGTCGCGAACCGGCGCCTTTAACCTTAATTTCATAGCATCAGTCATTGATAATTCTACCTGGGTTTCCTTACGCTCTGGGCCTAAAATTCGCACATTTTTAAATGTACTCTTTTCAGTGACTAAATCTACTGTTTCATTACTAGCAAATTGTCCAGGTTGGGATAAGTCTTTCTTAACAGTGAGTTGATAATCTTTACCATATAGAATATCAAGATGTTCACGTGATACATGTACGTGACGGGCAGAAATACCTACTGGAACTAGTTTTTCAGACATAGCAAACACTCCTTCTAGGATAAATATAGATATAGATTGGCTTCCTATTCAATAATCTCCGAGAAATAGACGACCGTTACTAGATCAGTCGGCGTAAAAGTTTTCTCATATATAGATTTTAGGAAAACCACTAAATCATCAATATTAGTAATATCTGGGTTCTCGCCTTGTAAATCCTCTTTAGTAAGCTGAGAAACTTGTTTAACTAATACCCTATCGATAACAGCAGTGAATATTTTCTTCCTTTGGGCAAACCTCTTACCAACCGTAACCCATACAATATCGCCTTCCTGATATTTTTCTGATTTGTCACCCCGACGGATTGTACAAGTCTTACGACGACACACAAGTTGATTGTGATAATTAGATGAGTAAAAGTTCAATGCGCGCATGTCATCCCCCCGTTAAGTCATAATTTAGTTTTAATTAGGAGGTTTCATATAAACCAGCTTGATATTATATAATTCTCTTTTAGGGGATAGACTCCTTGTAAAAAATGTGATTTTTTCGTTGTAACTAGATTTTAGCTAAAAATTTGTCAGTCTTAAGCCTCTTGTCTGCACTTCATATTTTAACTGTTCCTCATCTATAGTTGTTAGTTTACGGTTTTCCATTAGTACATTCCCATCAACAAGGACAGTATCTACATCGCTTAGTCCTGCTGAATATGTTAATAACGATAGCAAATCATAGCATGGGCACCAATGCAATCCACTCATATCAAGCAATACTATATCAGCCTTGAGGCCAACTGAAAGAGCGCCAGTGATATCCCCAATCCCTAGAACTCGCGCCCCATTGCTGGTAGCCATTTTCACGGCCTCAATAGCAGGCACGACTAGCGGATCAAAGGTATTCACCTTATGAAGCGTTGCCGCAAGCCGAAGTTCTTCAAACATATCCAGATTATTGTTGCTGGCTGCCCCATCAGTACCTAATCCCACTGACAATCCCGCTTTAAGCATTTTGGGAACCGGCGCAATACCACTTGCCAGTTTCATATTGCTGCCGGGATTGTGAGCAACACGTACATTTTTAGTCTTCATAATATTTATATCATCTTCTGTAACATGAACGCAATGTGCTGCTAGCACACCACAGTCTAATATGCCTAGTTGATCCATTAATTTAATTGGAGACACTTTATACTGTTGCTCACAGTTTTTTACTTCATCGGCAGTCTCTGCTAAATGTATATGTATTTCAGCGCCTAGACGGTGTGCCAATGAAACGACCTTTCTCAAATAATCCGGCGGACAAGTGTATGGAGCATGCGGCCCTAGCATAACTTTTATCCGTCCGTCAGCTGCATTATTATACTGGGTAAAAAAGTCTTCACTTTCTTTCAATGCAGCTTCAGCCGTCGGTGAAACACCAGCTATACCACGCGCCAAAACGGCCCGGATACCGCTCTCTGCAACTGCTTTCGCCACCTCTGGCATGAAAATATACATATCGGCAAATGCAGTAGTACCAGACTTTAGCATTTCCGCAATTGCTAACATACTGCCCCAATACACATCATCTGCTGTTAACTTGGCTTCTGCCGGCCATATTTTGTTTTGAAGCCAGTCCATCAAAAGCATATCATCAGCAAAACTGCGGAAGAGTGTCATAGCTGCATGAGTATGGGTGTTAACTAAGCCCGGTATTGCCAATTTACCGCTGCAGTCAATAACCTTGTCTGGTTTGCAGTCTTCAGATATATTTCCGACTGCAGTGATAATACTGCCTTCAATGAAAATATCACCTTTTTCAACCATATAGTTATCCCTAAGTATGTCAGCGTTTTTTAGTAAGGTTTTAGTCATATTAATCCTCCTTTCTGACGCTTCCGGTAATGCTGCAAATAAAAATTATGCATTGTTTCTATATCATTAGTACTAAGATCAATTGCTCCGCCTATTTGGCTAGCATAAATAAATATCTGCGCCGCCCGCTCTACCAATTCACAGGCTAATAAAGCTTCCCTTAAATTTGCACCACAACAAACAACACCATGGTTAGCCAATAGAGCTGCACCTTTATGCCCGAGTGCCGCTACAACATTTTCCGCCAATTCATTCGTGCCAGGCAAAGCATATTTTGCTACATCTACACTGCCCCCAATTACTTGTACCAAATCTTCAATAATTGGCGGAATAGACTTATTTGCAACGGCACAACTGCTAGCAAAAATACTGTGAGTATGGATTATTGCCATAATATCAGTACGGGCTCTATATATGGCCAAGTGCATTTGTAATTCTGATGAAGGCTTAAGACCTCCATCAATAACATTGCCATCTATATCTGTTAGAACTATATCTGTTTCTTGAAGATCACGATAATTTCTTCCTGACGGGGTTACGGCTATTGTACCCGTTCCAGGCACTCGCGCGCTAACGTTTCCCCAAGTACCCGCCACTAATTTTTTATCTAGTAAGGCACAACCAATCTTGAGAATACCTGAACGAGCTTCCATAGCAGTATCCAAAACAACCTCTCCTTTACAGAGTTACACTAAGCCAATGTACTCTTTTTGCTCGTCTGTTAAGGTATCGATTCTGATACCTATTGACTGAAGTTTTAAGGATGCAACTCGTTCGTTTAGCTCATGCGGCAAGGTAAAAACGTCGTTTGCCATTTCTTTGTGATGGTTAAGAATATAAAGTGCAGCAAGGGCCTGCATAGCAAATGACAGATCCATAATTTCCGTTGGGTGACCATCACCAGCCGCAAGATTTACTAGTCGTCCCTCTGCCAGAAGATAGATTTTGCGATCGTCGGGCATCACAAATTCTTCGATATTTTTTCGGACCCTACGCTGCGATTTCGCACAATCTGCCAGCTGTTTCTTATTAATTTCAACATCAAAATGCCCGGCATTTGCCATTATCGCACCTGATTTCATTTTTGCAAAGTGCCGTCCTTCAATTACATCTTTACAGCCAGTCAATGTTACAAAAATATCACCATGTTCTGCTGCTTCTTCCATCGGCATAACCTTGAAACCGTCGAATACAGCCTCTATAGCTTTTATAGGGTCTATTTCAGTGACAATCACATTTGCCCCTAGGCCTTTCGCACGCATTGCGACCCCTTTACCACACCAGCCATAGCCGGCCACTACCACTGTTTTTCCGGTTACCGTTAGATTTGTTGTCCGCATAATTCCATCCCAAGTAGATTGTCCAGTGCCGTATCTATTATCAAATAGATACTTGCAATAAGCATCATTTACTGAAATCATGGGAAACTTCAGTTTTCGCTGAGCTGCAAGAGTCTTGAGCCGAATTACTCCAGTTGTTGTTTCCTCAGATCCCCCTAATATACCCTTAAGTAATTCTGTTCTCTCATTATGCAACAATGAGACTAAGTCACCGCCATCGTCAATAATTATATCAGGCTTTGTATCCAGTGCCTTATGAAGGAAATTGTTATATTCGGTTTCAGTAGCACCATACCACGCAAATACCTTTACACCAAGATCTGCTAAAGCAGCGGCCACATCATCCTGTGTTGATAAAGGATTGCTACCTGTGACGGCTACATTTGCACCCGCATTTTTTAAGACCAGTGCTAAATAGGCGGTTTTCGCCTCCAAATGCATGGTAACAACAATATTTTTCCCTGTGAATGGCTTGGTTTCAGATAATTCATCATTTAATATATTAAGAACAGGCATAAACTCCCGCACCCAATTAATTTTATCGTGGCCTTGCGGTGCTAAGTTCATATCACGAACTATTGATTCCAAATTAAATACCGCCTTTCAAGTCCTTAAGCTTAGTAATGGCTATATTAAACGGCTGTTTCATTACGCCAAACTCAGTAATGATCGCCGAAACTAACGTATTGGGAGTGACATCAAACGCTGGATTAAACACTTTTACGCCTTCAGGTGCAACACAGCAGCCGGCGAAACTAGTAACTTCACTTGGATCTCGCTCCTCGATAGGGATCTCGTCACCGCTTGCCATGGAAAAGTCGAAAGTTGAAGTTGGAGCTGCCACATAAAAGGGGATACCATGCTCTTTTGCAAGCACTGCGACACTATAAGTACCAATTTTGTTAGCTACATCACCATTTAAAGTTATGCGGTCAGCTCCGACTATGACAGCCTGCACTAGTCCCTTTTTCATAACCCACCCGGCCATATTGTCAGTTATTATCGTAACAGGTATTTTTTCTTGCGAAAGCTCCCAAGCAGTTAGCCGAGCTCCTTGAAGCAACGGTCTAGTTTCATCGGCAAATACACCACTAATCTTCCCATTTACCCAAGCCTCACGAATGATACCAAGGGCAGTTCCTTGAGCTGCAGTGGCAAGCGCACCAGCATTGCAGTGCGTTAAAACAGTTATCGGTTCTGTTTGTGAAAATAATTGCGCTCCATATTTTGAAATTTTCAAGTTGATTCTTTTATCTTCATCAAAGATATCAACAGCTTCTTGTTCAAGTCGAGCTATGGTCTCTTCGATCTCCATACCTTGATGTTTACTTGCATGTACAACTCCTAACATACGGTCTACTGCCCAGAATAAGTTTACGGCGGTAGGCCGCGTCAACTTAAGTTCATGAGCAACATCCAATACTTTGTTCCAAAACTCTTCTTGCTTATTTGCAGCTTGACGAGCACCTAGAACAAAAGCAAAGGCAGCCGCAGCACCTATCGCGGGTGCACCGCGCACTTCAAGCCGTCTAATTGCGTCGGCTACAACCTGGTAATTGTTACATTTGATATATTCGACGCGATTAGGTAAAAGAGTTTGGTTCAGAAGAGTCAAATAAGTCCCGTCCCATTTAATAGCTTGCATCTAAACCACCCCTTAAAGTTTGAATCCACCATATTCGGCCAGAGCATTATGGCAAGAGCAGCTTGCTTCTATATCGACGGAAAATTCTTCTATGGCAGTCATAATTAACTTTTTGATATTATTAGTGTTTGCTTTCATAGTATCAACAACTTCACTATGGGTCAGTGAAGTTGCTGATATTCCTGCCCCAAAATTAGTTACCATTGATACAGTTGCATAACACATTTCCGCCTCACGTGCTAATACGGCCTCCGGTACATTGGTCATTCCTACTAAATCGCCACCTATTTGGGCAAACATTTTTATCTCGGCCGCTGTTTCAAACCTCGGACCTTCAGTACAAACATATGTACCATTTGAATGAATGTTGATATTAGCCTTTTGAGCAGCTATTTGTATTTTGTCCCGCAAAGTAGGGCAATACGGATTTGTTAAATCTACATGCACGACACCTCGTGCCCCTCCATCATAAAAAGTATTAACCCGACTCTTTGTAAAGTCCAAAAACTGATCTACCAAAACAAAGTCCCCGGGCTTCATAGCTAAATTCAAAGATCCAACTGCGGTTGTTGCAATGATACGCTTGACTCCTACTTTCTTCATTGCCCAAATATTGGCTCGATAATTTATAAGATGAGGTGGAATAGCATGAGCACTTCCGTGTCGGGGAATAAATGCGACCTTAGCACCAGCATACTCACCCACCTTAAATTTAACATCGCCGTATGGCGTTACGATTTCTTCTTGATAAATATTATTAAGAATGTTCGGATCATAAACACCCGTACCACCAATAATAGCAATCTTAATCATTACATCACCCTATCATAAATTTTGTTTTGGATAAAGTTAATATATTTCGCTTTATATGGGAAATAGTCCTGCTTAGTTAAGTTAGCTTTTGTACTTCTAACATTAAATTGTCCATAATTCTAGGTATTTATAAAATGAAAAACGAGACCTCGTAGGTCTCGCCTTTTGCGCAATTCTATAAATTTACACCGACTAATCCTCCAAGAGCGCCCGCTGCTAGTCCAGCGATACATTTATTAACTAATCCCCAAAATACTATCGGCTCATGACTAAGTTCAAGCCCTATTCCTATCGAACAGAGTACATAGATAATTCCGATTGCCATTCCGATTATAAGTCCCTTTGATTCAGCCTTCTGAGTTGCGTACACACTGCCGACGAATATACTTATCATGGTCACCCCTACCATTATATATTGCATGTATTTGTCTATCAATGTATTTTCAGTTACAAGGCTTATTATTGAAAGAAACATAACACACGCTATAGATACAAGTAAACTTGCAAAAACTCCTTTAAATATGAGTATTACGACTCCTGTATTCTCTGGTTGCCGTTTGGGGGTTAAACGTGCTCGTCTTGTAATTTTAGTCATATAATTCCCTCCTCAGGAGTTTTACTGTAAATTTATGCAGAATTCATCGAAATATACCAAACAAAAAAAGCTACTAGAAACATTTAGGTTTCTAGTAGCTAATTTTCCAACCTTCAAGCATATTCATAATCGCATAATTGGTTAGATCAAAATGAACAGGAGTTACAGAAATCATTCCTCGTTTTATTGCCGCTATATCAGTATCTTCGTCATTGTTTGAATCAACGACCTTACCAGCCATCCAGTAATAGCTGCGTCCGCGCGGATCAGTCCGTTTATCAAAAGTATTATCATACTGGCGTATACCTAGTTTTGTGATTTGAACTCCATTAATTTTTTCTTTCGCTGCAGGAACATTAACGTTAAGCAGAGTGTCTGGCGGTAATGAATTATTTTCTACATAACCTACTAGTTTTTTTGTAAAGCAGGCGGCTGGCTGAAAATCTGAATCTCCCCATGAATCAAGCGAGACAGCTATTGCTGATATTCCATGTAATGCAGCTTCAATCGCGGCACTTACAGTTCCTGAATATAACACGTCAGTCCCTAAATTCGGACCTTGATTTATACCCGACACAACAATATCAGGACGTTTATCAAGCAACGATTCAATTGCAATTTTAACACAATCTGTGGGTGTACCGCCTATCCGCCATCCGCAAATATTAGGATTTTCAATACAATGTCGATCAACCCTAATAGGATGATGAACAGTTATTGCTTGGCTAGTTGCACTTCTTTCACTATCAGGAGCAACTACCACAACTTCTGCAATTGTAGCTAATTCAGTCCATAAAGCTCTTATACCAGGTGCATTAATACCATCATCATTGGTTAATAATATCCGCAAACTATCCCCCCTAGATATTTAATATTTACATCTGCCCTATGTATTTATGAGTTTGTGGTATTACTCTTAAGTCATTCAGTTGTACAGAAGCCTTATCATGCAAAAATAGCACTCTCTCAGGGGCCACACTTTTACAGCTATTAATCGGTGTAACAGGCTGTAAGATAACTGGTATATTATTATCAATTTCTGCAATCAGTTGGATTGCAGTATCAAACTCAGCGTCATTGGTTTCCCCGCTAATGACTATCTTTACAAATACCTCCCGTTGTTTTGCTATTCGCAGAAAATTCCGATGTTCTTCCCAATAATTCTTTCCAGCTACACTAGGCAGTTTTATATCCATACTGATTATATCAATATGCGGCAATACTTTTTCTAATTCATCGGGCAGTGTACCATTAGTTTCTAAATACTTAATACCTCTAAACATAGGCAAGAATAAGGACAACGCTGTTGAATGGCATAGAGGCTCACCGCCCGTAAAACTCACCGAGTGATGTTTGTGATCATACAGGTTAGTGATATACCCCAAGAGTTGTAATGGTTCTATAGGATTATCAACGCTCATAAAACGTCGAGAACCGGGACTTTCCTCAATCTGTGCTTTTGTTACGGAAGATTTTCTACTAGTCATAGTATCACAGTATTTACATGTTGCGTTACAGCCAGCGAATCGAACAAATACTTGCCTACAGCCAACATATTTACCTTCACCCTGAATGGACGAAAAAATCTCGATAATATTTGCATCTGCAGACATTATCTCACCTCAGAATAAGCCACTGCTGAATGGGCTGATTCCCTTACCTTTACAAATAAAACGCGAACTTCAGTTTCTACAAAGGTTGGCCGATTTATAATTTGTTCATAGATATACTTTGCAATGTTTTCTGCTGTGGGGTTTGTTAATTTAAACGGCTCAAGTTCATTGAGATAACGATGGTCAAGTGTATCGATTACATGCTTAACTTCAGCTTTGAGATCATGAAAATCAATCAACATCCCCAATTGGTTAAGTTTATTTCCGCAAACTGCCACTTCCACCTTCCAGTTATGGCCATGAAGACGACTGCATTTACCCGGATAATCCTTGATAAAATGGGCTGCTTCAAAATCAACTAATATCGTAAGCTCAAACATTTGGTTTCCTCCTTGATAATATGGTCAACATCTACACAAAAAGTATACATAATAATACATGTAAGAAAAGTGACTGACAAAAAGAGGTGAGTTGGATACTCACCTCACTTATTATGGCTTAAATTTTGAGACTACTTGATAGCCTGTTTTCCAATAAAGTTCTCTTTTGGAAATTGATTAGACTCTGGTACTAATACATCATGGTAGCTTAATCCGCGAGTATGTTCGGTATGACTCCATTCCCGATCATGACGATGTATAAACCCTAAAAATGTAATTGGTATCCAACTATAGACAAATAACGGATAAAATATTACATAGAACCACGATTTCCATTGAGCTCTAATCTTAGCTAAGACAATAAGCGGGAAAACATACTGGCCAATAGCAATAATCGTCCAAACCTCAATAGGCAAAACTGAATACAAAATATTAGTATAAAATGGTGTAATATGGTATACGTAACTTAATAAAACAAAAGTTGTCGACAAAATTAGAAAATGCGGTTGCAGTAAATGCAAAACTCCGTCTAATATTCTAATATCACGACGTTTAAAGCCCTCAGCCAACATTTTTGGTATATAACGTCCAGCAATATCAAAATGCCCCTGGGCCCAACGTTTTCTCTGTTTCCAAGACTGCTTAAATGTCAAAGGTTTTTCATCGTACACAATAGCATCATGTGCCCATGTGGTACGAATTCCTATTAATAATACTTTCATAGTAAATTCCATATCTTCTGTTAAACAAGTCGCACCCCAGCCAAACTTTTGTAAAATATCAGTTGATATACACATTCCAGTTCCGCCAAGCACACTAGATAGACCTAAGTTGTACTTAGCAAGGTGCCATATATGATTAACGACCCAGAAGGAAATGGCAAATGTTCCAGCTATCCAAGTATCGTGCGGGTTCTTAGCATTTAAATAACCCTGAATTAATTTTTCACCCTTACATAGTCGGTTATTCATTTCTAATAAAAAATCAGGGTGGACAAGGTTATCAGCATCAAAAACAACTACTGCATCATATTTGCGTTTGAGCCGGAAAAGTTTAGCAAACATCCATTCCATAGCATATCCTTTTCCGCGCTGATTTAGATTAAATCGTTCATATACTATAGCCCCAGCGTTACGAGCCAGTTGAGCAGTATTATCCTTGCAGTTATCAGCAACTACATAAATATCATATAGTTCTCTCGGATATTTTAGTACGTGAAGGTTCTCTACTAATTGTGAGATAACGTTTTCTTCGTTGTGAGCTGCTACAATAATAGCAAAACTCTTCTTGGGAGTTAATATTTTGTCTTCTTTTCTTCTCCACATGCCAAAAATAGCAATAACAAAATAGTATAATGTAAAAAACACAATAATGAGTTGCATTGGTATCATTATGTAGTCAAAAACATAATTCATGGATTCTGCTCCTTTAGAAAAATCCTATCAGCCAAGGTCTTCCTTGTTTTTATATGCAGACGGGAACTCATCATTACCAATCATAATATGCCAGATAGCTTACGATTAGAATATTATGCCATACAAAAGATCAAATAAAATGCTATCAGGTTTAATTATCATTAGGGCGCTGACTAAATAAACCAAAAATAGTATTTAAAATACCTAACAATGCATATGAGAAGAATATGGCAAATAAATAAGCGCTATGATCAATGAAAAGTATATATACACCAACAAAAATAGTGATTATAACCGGAATTATTCTAAGCTTGTCACCTTTGCCCTTAAAATCTGGATATTTCACTGTGCTAACCATTAAATATGCAAAAACGATCACCATAATAGGAAACCACCAACCCGGCGGTTTATGTCCAAGCATTACAAAAGTAGCTACTACGCATCCGGCTGCCGGGATAGGCAAACCCATGAAATAGCCTTTAACTACCCCTGTATTTACATTAAATCTAGCTAGACGCAGCGCACCACATGTTGCAAAAATAGCCGCAACGATATAACCGACTTCATCGAAATCCTTAAGCAAAAATGCATAAGCAAGCAAAGCCGGAGCAACACCAAAGGAAACCAAATCGCATAATGAATCAAGCTCTTTGCCAAATTCACTACTAACTTTAAAATAGCGCGCCACCCGACCATCTGTGCCATCTGCTACCATAGCCGCAACAATAAATAAGGCCGCCGCGGTAAAGTTACCGTTAAATGTTGCAATTATCGAGAAAACGCCCAAAACAAGGTTTAAAGACGTTAGTGCATTTGGAATTACACGTCTCACTGTGACAACCTCCCTATAACCGTCTCTCCACCTTTCACCTTATCACCTTTCTTTACCAGTATTTCTACTGTCTTCGGGACAATGACTTCAGTACAAGAGCCAAACTTTATAAGTCCATACCGTTCACCTTTGGCTAGTACGCTTCCTAGCGTAACCCAGGACACAATTCTACGCGCAAGAATACCAGCAATCTGCGTAACTAAAACTCGCATATGTTCATTCTCAAGCCCAATCGAATGGCGTTCGTTCTCACACCCAGCAGTTTCTTTATAGGCAGGACGAAACCGACCGCATGTATACTGTTGATATTTAACTTCACCAGCAATAGGACTGCGATTAACGTGTACGTTAAATACCGATAGAAAAATAGTCACTTTTGTGCCTATTTCATTAAGAAATTCATCATCATACACTTCGCATACACCCATTACTTTACCATCCGCTGGCGACATAACTAGCAAATCATCATCAGGAATTTTCCGCTCTGGATTACGAAAAAAAAACGTGATAAAAATTAATAATACTCCGGGAATAATACTCCAATAAGGATTTACAGTTAACGCAACAACTAAAGTAATAAGCGCCAAAACTGCAATATATCTATATCCTTCCTTAACGATAGGAGTTTTAACCATTTACCATCCTCCTACGAGCATCCTGTCAAAAACAAAAGGGCTTCTAGACGTGCCCTTCGCATTTCTAACTCATTATAATATACCAAGTTTACTTTTGTCTATGTTTTTTGTGTGATTACCTTGAGCACAAAGTGCGGTAGCGCTATCATTCTTAACACTCGCTGCGGCTGCAGAGTAAGCCGGAAAAGCCACTCCAAATTTGCCCGCTGCATCCAAAGTGGAGCTCTTTTTACAGCGCCAGCCATTACATCTAAAGTTCCACCAACACCAATCGCTAATGAAACACTCAGTTTCTCTAGATTTCTAGAAAGCCACTTTTCCTGTTTAGGTACACCCAGTGCAACAAGCAGAACGTTTGCACCTGATGCATTAATTTCATCAATTATATCTTTCTCTGTTTCTTCTGTAAAAAAACCATTTCGAGTTCCAACAATCTGTACACCGGGATACCGGCTTTTCGCTGCTGCCTTAGCTTTTTCCGCAACCCCAGGGGCACCGCCGAATAAAAAAATTCGATAATTTTTTTGAACCGATCTAACAAGAAAGTTCTGTACCAAATCGACCCCAGCAACCCGTTCAGGAACTTCAAAACCTTTGAAACGGGCAGCCCAAACGACTCCAGCCCCATCAGGAACTACCAAGTCGGCCTTATTTAATATGTTGGCAAGTTCTTTATCATTTTGAGCCATCATAACCATTTCGGCATTGGCCGTGGCAACTAAATGCGGCTTTGACTGTGAAACATAGCTATCTAAAATATCAACGGCTTCAGTCATTGTAACAGCGTCAATCATTACATCTAAGACGGCTACTCGTTTATGCACTGTTTTGCTCTCCTAATACAAAAACATACTTTACCTGCACTATTTTCAAAAATTACCTATTTAGTATTTTATCATATTATTAAAAGCCCGGCAACCGTATGGGGAACTTCCATCTTGGCTTAGTTTCGCGTGTTTCTTGGGTATTATTTTGCTGTTTACGTTCTTCTTTCGGCCACATACGATAATCTGAGGCCCATGGTTCAGTACCTTTTATAAAAGCGCTGTATTCCGTATCTGGGCAACCTGCTGTTGCCCGTTTACCTGAATCGGTACACACAGGAATTCCCTTTACGACATTTGGCGGAACAGCAAATTCGGTAGGTTGAGTGCCTTCAATACTTTTGACCATCATTTTACCCCATAGACCAGCTACGCCAGTACCAGATATTCCAACTGGCTGTCGATTATCATTACCAATATAAATACCAACTAAAAGTTCAGGAGTATACCCTATAAACCAAGCCGTTTCATAATTATCGCTTGTACCTGTCTTACCAGCCGCTTCGCGTCCAAGAGCAGCCGGGGTACCTGTTCCGTCCTCAATAACCCCCTTTAGCATGTCAGTCAGTATATATGCCACTTCAGGGCTGAGAACAGAATATTGGACAGGATGATTTTCTTCCAAAACCTGACCATTCTCATCTAACACTTTTAATATAGATAACGGGCGAGAAATAATACCTCCATTAGCAAAAGCCGTATAAGCTGTAGAAAGCTCTAGCAAATTAACACCATTGGTTAAACCGCCTAATGATGTAGCTAAATTATTATCTTGCGGCACTATTGTTGTAATACCCATATTTTGCGCCAAGCTTAAAACCTGATCAATTCCTACCTGCTGACCCAACTTCACAGCTGCTACGTTAACAGACCATCGCAAAGCCTTTTTCATTGTCATAGGACCACGATGCTTTTTGTCGTAATTTTGCGGAGAATAACCAGAAATATTTATTGGCTCATCAACTATAATGGAATTGGCCGCCAACCCCTGGTTAAGAGCAACGGCATAAACGAACGGCTTAAAGGCAGATCCAGGCTGACGAACTTCCGCAACCACTCTGTTTATCTGGCTCTCTTCATAATTTCTACCGCCAACCATGGCTCTCACATGCCCATTCCTTGGGTCAATAGCGATTACTGCGCCTTGAAATTGTCCAAGGACCGCTTCGGCGGCTTGCTGAGTTTTTATATCCAAAGTAGTGTAAACCCTCAATCCACCTTTATAAACTCTATTAGCTCCATATTTTCCAACCAGTTCATTAGCGATATAATCTAAAAAATATGATGCTTGTACAGCGCGCTTCTTTTTACCAGTCAAAGCAATAGGCTCCTGTTTTGCATTCTCAGCCTGCGCTCTTGTAATATATCCCTCATTTACCATACCTGATAATACCATATTTCTTCTATCCGTAGCTGCTTTCAAGTCATTATAGGGAGAATAAATATTGGGGCCACGCGGTAACCCTGCGAGCAGGGCGCTTTCACCTAAAGATAATTGACTTGAATGTTTCCCAAAATAAACTTGAGCAGCAGCTTCAATGCCATAAGCACCTTCTCCAAAATAAACTTGATTAAGATATGCTTGTAGAATTTCTTGCTTTGAAAACTTACGTTCAATAATTACAGCTAATACAGCCTCTTTTATTTTGCGTGTAAACGTTCTTTCTTGAGTCAGAAACATATTTTTCGCAAGCTGCTGAGTCAGAGTGCTTCCCCCTTCAGCAATGCTACCAGTTCGAATATTAACAAATATTGCGCGTAGGATTCCTATAGGATCTATACCTAAGTGATTATAAAACCGAGTATCTTCGTTTGCAATTATAGCCTGTTGAACATAGGGTGATATGCTATTAATTGATACAACAATTCGATTCTCTTCGAACAGTTTGGATACCAGTTGTCCGTTTATATCAAAAACCTGCGTCGCTGATATTAGGTTTAAATTGTCTAAATTGTCTGTTTGTGGTAAACCTAAAAAAGCGCAACCAGATGTAGTAAATAGACATATAATTATTATAACAATAATTGGCTTAATGATATAATGCCGCACAATATATCGCTCCTTTCACAACTAGTATTCCAATGCCTTAATGAATTTACACGCAGGAATACCGGTACAAGCAGCGAAATACATACTAGTCATAATATAGCATAGGGGTAGACTGCTTTGGTAAGCTCTAAAACGTTCCATATAATATGTAATTTATTTTTCATTCTGTTATTAGTACTATTATTATCGCAGATTATAACATTAGCCTTTTGGGGCGTAAGCAGTCATAGTATTGATACTCAACAAAAATTTGCACCGGCGAATGTCATTGTCAAAGAAGCCCTTCCAAAATCATATATTCTAAGCGATAACTATGATCCGGCACCGCCGAGCAACATGCCCGTATATGACTCGCTAAGTTTGGCAGAACGCCGCGAAAAACAACTACCGACTTCACTCCCTAATTATCAGCCTTATTATGGTAAAAAGGCAGTATATTTAACTTTTGATGATGGCCCCGATCCAGAAAACACTCCTGTAGTCCTTGAATTACTTAGAAAAAATAAGGTCAAAGCGACTTTCTTTATAACCGGAAACCAAGCTGAAAAATATCCTGAGTTGCTAAAACAGATTTACCTAGCAGGACACGCTATTGGGAATCACTCCTATAATCATATTTATCGTGAACTATATCAGTCTCCAGAAGCTTATACTGCGCAATTACACCGAACCGACGACGTAATCAAAAACATTATTGGTGTGCGCCCGCTTATAACCCGTGCTCCCGGAGGATCTGCCGGCAGTTTTAATCGGCACTATTGGGATTTGCTCGAAAAAGAAGGATATATCGAAGTGGGTTGGAATATTAGCTCAGGAGATGCTTCATCAGCTCGTTCTGATCAAATTTTTCAAAATATTGTCTACCAGATGAATAATAAATTCTTATGGAGCCATGCGATAATACTTATGCATGACGGCCGGGGACATTCTGAAACCGTAAAAGCCTTACCACACATAATCAACTATTTAAAACAGCATGGATTTGAATTTCGCGTAGTAAATCTCTATACCCCTCCGCCCTGGTAGACAGAAATTAAACCGCCCAGTAAGGGCGGTTTTGCGTTTATAAACTATAGTTAGGTGATTCTTTAGTAATATTAATATCATGAGGATGGCTTTCTTTCAAGCCGGCACCTGTAATACGGATGAATTTCGTTTTAGTAATTAGCTCTTCAATATTAGCTACGCCACAATACCCCATACCAGCCCGTAATCCGCCGATTATTTGGAATACTGTTTCCGCAACTGCCCCTTTATAAGGAACACGTCCCTCAATACCCTCCGGAACCAGTTTGTCCATGTTTTCTTGGAAATAACGATCTTTGCTGCCCTGAGCCATTGCACCTAATGACCCCATGCCACGGTAAACTTTGTAGCTCCGTCCCTGGTAAATTACTGTCTCGCCAGGGCTTTCTTCTGTTCCAGCCAGTAAGTTACCAATCATAACAACCTTGGCTCCTGCGGCGAGTGCTTTTACCACATCACCCGAATACTTGATTCCGCCATCTGCGATTATTGGTATATCATAGTCACGGGCAGCTCTTGCACAGTTATAAACTGCAGTAATTTGGGGAACACCGATACCAGCTATTACCCGGGTTGTACAAATAGACCCCGGCCCAATACCAACCTTAACACAATCTGCCCCCGCTTCAATTAGATCTCTAGTCGCGTCTGCGGTTGCTACGTTACCTGCAATCAGTTCAACTTGCGGATAGGCTTTTTTAATTGCCTTAACAGCTTCAAGCACTCCGCGTGAATGCCCGTGAGCAGTATCAATAACAATTACATCAACCTTCGCTGCTACAATTCCATCTACTCTATCAACCATATCAGAGCCAACACCAACTGCTGCGGCTACCAATAATCTCCCCTTGCCATCCTTAGCCGAGTTTGGATACTTTTGGGCCTTTTCAATATCTTTTATCGTTATTAAACCTTTTAAGTAGCCATTTTCATCAACCAGTGGTAATTTTTCGATGCGATGTTTCCGCAAAAGTTCCTTGGCATCTTCCAATGAAGTACCAACAGGTGCAGTAATAAGATGCTCACTAGTCATACATTCACATATTGATCTTGTCAGGTCACTTTCAAACCTTAGATCACGATTGGTAATAATTCCAACTAGCTTATTCCTTTCTGTTACTGGCACACCGGAAATGTGATACTTTTCCATTAAATCATGAGCATCTTGAAGTGTATTATCAGGCGACAAGAAAATTGGATCAACAATGATACCGTGCTCAGACCGTTTTACCTTGTCAATTTCATTTGCTTGGCGCTCAATGGACATATTCTTATGTATTACGCCAATTCCGCCTTCTCTAGCCATAGCAATTGCCATTCGTGCCTCAGTTACAGTATCCATACCGGAACTAATTATAGGAATATTGAGTTTGATATTTTTGGTCAACTGGGTGGAAACCTCCACGTCCTTCGGAAGTACATTCGATTTTGCAGGTACTAAGAGTACATCATCAAAGGTAAGTCCTTCCGCACCAAATTTGTCTGTAAACATTTTTCTGGCTCCTTCTATTAATGTATTTCCAAATATAATAACATATTTAAACTATTCAAATCTACCGTTTTTTATGTAATTAAAAAACTTTTAGCGTAATTTACCAATAAAACAGGAGGTGTCTCCTAAGGACACCTCCTATTTTATTCAATTATATAGACCTTTACTTTCTGCATACCAAAATCCAATGCCTCGGATACAGTCCACATAGCTATATCTATTCGGTTGCCCTTTATAGCCCCACCAGTATCTTCTGCAACACCATACATGCCTTTTTCATTTGAGAATTCTATATACAGTTTAGTTCCTAAGGGAATTATATTAGGATCAACTGCTATTACTCCTGGTCTAACTTGCGTACCAATGTGAGTTAAATTACCCCATTTCCCATTATCATGAGGCCCTGGAGCATAAGCAGTAGCTGTTGCATTAATTACCTTTTTATTTTGGATCTCCGACTTTATATCATCGGAAGGCATTGCAGATACGATCTGTGTGAAAATACCAGTTATTAAAAAAACAACAACCAATAAAGGTAATTTTCTTACAGAAATATTTAGCATAATAACACCCCCTTTTCTAACGCCTACGAAGTTAGCTGACGGGTTCGGTCAAAGGTCAATCCCTACCGCTAGTGCGGATTCACCCCCGGTAACGGTTCCTCCGTTTTCCAAGGAAATTCGGCGTGGATAATATATTACAACATTATAGAAATAAAGACAAACACCAAAATACGCGATAAATTCCTCTATGGTGAGGTATATGTTGATTATATGGGTGTTATTAATAAAAACTATTGATAGCATTTAAATATCAAATAAGAGTATATTTGACTTATAAACATCCGAACTGACGTTTGCAAAATCCTCTATTAATTGCTATAATAACTTAATAGATTCTAATTCCGGGGTGAATTCATGAACAATGAAACTTTACTGACTACCCGTCAAAAACAAATTTTGAATTTTATTAAAGAGACACTTCATGCCAAGGGATATCCCCCATCCGTACGCGAAATTGGACTGGCTGTTGGATTGAGTTCAAGTTCAACTGTACATAACCACTTAATAAAGCTAGCTGAGATGGGCTATATCCGCCGGGACCCAACAAAGCCTAGAGCGATTGAAATTCTTGATGAAAAAGCGTGGCGACAAAAAAGACTTACTTCCATTCCTCTGGTTGGACGTGTTACAGCTGGTCAACCCATCCTTGCTGTTGAAAATATTGAAGAAGTCTATCCCATGCCCGCAGAACTTGTAGGAAATGACGAAAATGTTTTTATGTTGTCTGTGACAGGTGATAGCATGATAAATGCCGGAATCCTAGATGGCGATTTCGTCATAGTGCGCGAGCAGCATTCTGCAAATAATGGGGACATCATTGTGGCCTTGCTCGAGCAAGAAGAGGCAACTGTCAAACGGTTTTTTAAAGAGAAAAGCCATATCAGACTACAGCCTGAAAATGATTCTATGGATCCCATATATGCTAAGGATATCTATATTCTAGGGAAGGTTATAGGAGTTTATAGAAAATTATAAAATAGCGAGTAGCACTAGGTGCTACTCGCTATTTTATAGCCTGCCGCGGTGATACTTTCGTTCCCACACGAACAACTCGATCATCAGGTTTAAACTTGTCAGTAAATAAATGTTCACGCTCCACTTCTTTGCCACTCAATCTTTTAACCCTATATGTCGACACAACAAAGCCTTTTTGGCCCATATTTTCAATAATTTGCTTGCCATAATCTAATCTAGGATCTTGCTTTATTATTGTATTTGGTTCGATAACTTTTTCTTTGACTGATTCAACAATAACTTCTGGTCGACTTGGGTTATTTCGGCTTAAGATGTATACGGTAAGACTATCTTTACTTACCTGACTCAAAATATAAATATTGTGGGGCAAAACATTGCTGAATTTGAAGTCAAGCAAATTATCTGCTACCGTAGCATCCTGCCCAAGAGGTACATAACCAGGCGGTCGAAAATGTGAGGATCTTTCTAGGATTTTCATATCGGCAAGCAATACTGCATTATATAAAGTACTGCTTACTTGGCAGACTCCACCGCCAAAATCAGGCACAATCTTGCCTTCTATGAATACAGGCGCTTCCCTGTAGCCAAACTCTGCAATTCGAAGACCAACAAGATCATTAAATGAAAACACCTCACCCGGACGCAAGAGGGTTCCACTTATACTATTAGATGCTAAGGCGATATTTAGAACACGATTTTCATTGGCTAGATTAAATTGTGTTGTATACATGGAGATTATGCTATCAATTTCCTCAATATCAATGGTTTGAATTTTGGGCTTCACTTCAGTTACTGGAATGTCAACTATTACCGGAAAACCAACATTTAATTTTTCATGTAATGTAATAGTAAGCTGATCAATTGCAACTTTACGCCCACTGGTATCAGGCAGCTGGATTATTCTTAAACCATCTAATAATATTTTAGCGTCATGCGGTTCACGATCAATTTCATCTGCAATGCTTGCTATAATTTCACTCAATTGCTCCTTATTATATAATGGAGCTAATGGCACCTTGTATCCGCCATTAATAGTGAGGAACCTTTCTTGAAATTGCTGTAGTAAATTTCCTCGCCGACCAACATTATATGCTTGCTGAGCAAGTTTCTCTGTGTCCAGCTTCCACTTAATTTCATCGGTTCCTATCTTCCAATGATTTCCCTCAAAATTTAGTATAATAGGTGGATCATTAAGCCGGCGTCGAAAGCTAGCTTCAATTTTTTCTTCAGCTTCTTTAACTGAAAGTCCGCCAACGGCAATATCGCCAACCATTACACCATTATAAACTTTATCTGTTACCATAAAAGCCATATTAGTAGCAAAGAGGCTAATTGAACTAAAAAGCGCTATAATTCCTAAAAATAAAACAATGTTTACTATATCTTTATTTGTTGACATTCTCATATGATCACCTACCGATTTTTGCATAACTTCTCAGAACTGAAGAAATGCCAGCCTCTCCGACCAATCCACTTTATTTTTCAACATTCACAGCAGAAATTCCGTATGAGTCAAAGACTAACCAAAAGAACCCCGCAGCGACAGCGGGGTCCAAGTTTATTGAATGTTCATCGATAATTCTACAAATTTGCCAGCAAGTTTTGCTTTTTGAAGAACTTCCTCGGTAATTTCACCACCCTGATCAACTATCATCACGCCATTATCTGTCTCAATGCGCCGGCTGGCCTTCTTACCCAGGAGATATTTACGATGACGGTCATCAAACTTTTTGGCTGATTCATCAACAGTCTCATTTTTTACTTCAGGCTCAGGCTTTGTCTCGGCAATACTTTGGGTAGGAAATTCTTTTTTTGTTTGAACCGCCACATTATATTCACTATCTACCGAAACTTTCACGCTTGGAGACTTGACAGCTTCTTTATCAGAAATAATTAGGACCTCTTTACCAAAAGTTAGTATCTGATCAGACGATATCTGGGTGCTCTCACCGTTATTACGTTCAATTTCACAAGCACTTATTTTGCCAGTCTCATCAATAATTATTTCTATGACTTTGCCAAGAATACGACCAGTATTAGTCAAAACTTTTGTTCCCGTAACCTTAATATCAGCCTCTAATAATCTTTCAATATCTGGGATATCTTTATACCCTAATATATTTTCGACGCTTTCTACTGTTACTGCAAATTCCCCAATTGCAATGACGGCCGACATTGGCAACAGTTTTGCCCCTGTGTACCATTTTTCGTCATCAATTACAAGAGCTGTTACAACACCTCTGTCGGGATTAATCACAAAACTCTTTACTGTCCCAATTTCACGCCCTTGTGTAATGCCAATGACTGGTAAACCAAGAATATCCATTCCTTTTTTCATTATGCAACCTCCTAAATATATTAACTAATATTGCGCCATTCTATAAACTCTTTATTAATTTCATCTATAACTGCAGCGGGTATATCCTCAAACCGGGTACAAAATATTTTATTTTGAATAAGTGTGTTTTTTACAATACGCAAATAGGCTATAGCATCAATAAACTCTTTCTCAAGAACACTATTATTTAAGGCGGAAGCTATTCGTCGTCCTTCATCAAATGTACTTATAGCTTCGTCAAACTTACCTGCTTTTTTCTTTAAATTGCCAATTTCTACTAGCAAAAATGGCGCAGCATCACATTTAGGATATAATTTTAGCGCTTTTCTAAAAGCCATCATGGCTTGGGCAAAATTTTGCAACTCCTTTTGTTGAAAAGCATAATCCATAAGCTCGTCCAAATTATCCGATGGCAAAGTTTCTGCTAACATTATGGCCTCCTCCGCAACGTTAGGTTGTTGCACCTCAACATAACATTGATGCTCAGTACTTATGTTTTCGTGTTGCCCCCACTCAACCTTTGTCGAGATATTATTTGCGGATTCTATTGTTTCAGCCTCATCTTCGTCGTTAATCATAAGTTCTGGCTCTAATTCAACAAGCGAATCTTCTTTAATCAAGTTTTCTGGTATTTCGCCGCTTATAGATTCAGTATTGATTGTTCTAAGCTCATCCTTTATACTTTCAGACTCCGATTCAATAAATCGAGTTTCTTCATGCAAATCTTCAATTATCTCGACACTGCTTGTAGTATCAGCTATTATAAATTGGCTTTCTTCAGCCTGATCTTTTGCAGCCTGCATGCTGGCAACAGGCTGAGCTAAGGAAATAACTTCGTCTTTATAATCTATATTGATATATGTACTTCTGGACTTAGGCACGTCGCTTGTTTCAGTTGCGGCTATAGCATCTTCAGTACTATAGGAAAACGAGGCTTCATTTATGGGTTTTGAATCACTTATGGCACTAGTACGTATATCGCGCTTTATCATAAACTTATCATAGTAGGCAATAAAATAAGCGCATATTATCGCAATGCATGCCAATATGACCAAAGCACCGCCAAATCCGGTATAATTTATAACAACACGCGGGACGACCAAGCTAAGCAATGCAGCACAGCCAGCACACATAAGCAATGGTTTTAATTTTATTGGTAATTCAAAAACATTATTAGCTAATTTGTAAAAAACAAATGCAGAAATAGCGATAACCAATAATGTAATTATTACATATTCCACAGAATCCCACCAAAAAGTGAATTATAACTTAATCATTACTTTTTTCTACACACTTCGTGATTTTCCTTGTATATAAAGAAACAAATATGTAGAAATGGCTATTTTTTTGCGGAATTGCTATTCAGAATCTCTTCCGCTGCTCCCATTATTCCGATTGTTGAATGTTCGAAGGTTAACCCGCCCTGAAGATATACAGCATAAGGTTCTCTTATTGGACCGTCGGCGCTTAATTCTATTGACGCGCCTTGGACAAATGTACCAGCGGCCATTATAACAGCATCACTGTACCCCGGCATAGCACTTGCTTCTGGTCTCACATGCGCATCAACCGGTGAATACTTTTGCAAACCGCGGCAAAAAGCTACCATCTTCTCTGGCGATTTCAATTCGATAGCTTGTATTATATCACTGCGTCGTTCCTCCAATGCAGGTGCTGTTCGATACCCTAGTAGGGAAAAAACTGCCGAAGCGAAAATTGCCCCTTTCACAGCTTGTGCAGTTACATGCGGTGCTAAAAAGAGTCCTTGGTACAACAGTCTATTCTCGGTCAATGACGCCCCTAACTCGATCCCGATCCCTGGAGCTGTCAAACGACTAGCTGCCATCTCCACTAAATCAGCTTTGCCCGCAATATATCCTCCAGTTGGAGCTAACCCGCCCCCCGGATTTTTTATGAGAGATCCTGCCATTATATCTGCGCCAACTGCCGTGGGTTCTAGTATATCAACGAATTCACCATAACAGTTGTCCACAAAACAAATACAATATGGGTTTATACTCTTGATAGCCGAACAGATTTGCCCAATTTCCTCAATTGTTAATGGCGAGCGCATACTATAACCGCGTGACCTCTGAATGAGGGCAATTTTTGTTTTTGATGTAATCGCTTTTTGTATGCCAGTCATATCGACGCGACCATTAACGAGAGGTACCTCGCTATACTCAACACCAAATTCCTTTAGTGAACCATAAGTGTTACCATCACACCCTATTACCGTCCTCATCGTATCATATGGAGCACCTGCTATTGAAACAAGATTATCTCCAGGCCGAAGTATTCCAAAAAGGACAGTAGCTAATGCGTGCGTTCCCGACACGAACTGTGTGCGAAAGATTGCTTTTTCTGCTCCGCAAATATCAGCCCATACTTTATCAAGAGTATCGCGGCCACCATCGCTATAAGCATAGCCGGTAGTTGTTCCGAAGTGATAATCAGATACTCTATTATTACGAAAAACGTCTAATACTTTTTTAGTGTTAATCTCAGCAATTTCGTCAATGACAGTAAAGTAGGGTTGAGCTTGGTCTAGAGCTTGACGCTTAATGCTATTAATTGTATCAGAAAAGCTCATTAACTTAATACATCTCCTATCACATAAGAATTAAAATATGTCTGTTTTTCAGATGGCAATGCCGCTTTTACGTGTATACCATCTTCAAGGTATTCGATAATTTGAACATTAGCTATCTCATATAATTGCGACAGTATGCCGGAGTCATTATATGGTATTAAAAATTCCATGTCAACAACTATAGGCTTAACCTTCTCCTCAACCAGCCTAATTAACTGCTCTACTCCTTGACCATCAAGAGCGGAGATAGCAACGCTATCATCAACTCTAAGCAGGCGCTCGATAACCTTGCCATCTACTTTATCAATCTTATTATAGGCAGTTAAAATCAATTTATCAGCAGCGTTCAATTCCCTTAAAACTCTAAAAACAGCATTACTTTGCTCCTCATGCTGCGGGTGACTTGCATCAATAACATGAATAAGCAAGTCCGCTTGAACAACCTCCTCTAAAGTAGCCCGGAAAGCAGCAACGAGATGGTGTGGTAGTTTTTGAATAAAACCGACTGTGTCAGTCATTAGAACCTCAAAACCACTAGGCAGGTTGATTTTTCGAGTCGTCGGGTCAAGTGTGGCAAATAATTTATCCTCTGCAAACACATTAGCATTTGCAAGTGTATTGAGTAAGGTAGACTTTCCCGCGTTTGTATATCCAACAAGCGCCACTGTTGGGATTGCTGATGCTTGCCTTGCCTTGCGCTGCAATTCACGTTGTTTCTTAACATTGTCAATTTCTCGTCTGATATCATTAATCCGCGCTCGAATTTTCCTTCGATCAACCTCCAGTTTAGTTTCCCCTGGTCCACGGGTGCCAATTCCACCACCGAGCCTTGATAATACCAACCCCTGCCCGCTTAGTCTAGGCAGGCTATACTGAAGTTGAGCGAGTTCAACTTGAAGCTTACCCTCGTGCGTTCTTGCTCGCTGCGCAAAAATATCTAGAATAAGTGCAGTACGGTCTATAACCTTGACTCCCAAAATTTGCTCCAAGTTGCGCTGTTGCGCAGGTGAAATCTCATCGTCTAGAATTACAATATTCGCCTCTTGGGTTTGTACTAACAGACTGATTTCTTGCACCTTACCTCGGCCGATAAATAAACCCGAATCCGGTTTGTCCCTTTTCTGCCAAATTGTTCCGACGACCTCAGCACCGGCAGTTTCCGCAAGCTGTGCTAGCTCCTGCAAAGAGTCAGCGATATGCCATGCACTATTTGGTTGTTCTAGACCAGCCAGAATTGCCCTTTCAACATGATAAGTAGATGCTAACCGATCGACGTTGGTTAACTGATGTTCTAAGCCTTTTATTAGACTAACAAAATCAGCCTCTAGTACCTGTTCTATCGCTATCGGACCGACAATATCAATAACTGCAGACTCATTCCGGATACCCGTTAAGTAGCCAAAGCTTATTTCTGTTGCGATACCGTCATTCACGCCAACTGCAGCCATAAGATCAAACCGTTTCAATTTAAGAGCAGAAATATCAGCATCACTTAGCCTGCTAATTCCATTAGGATGGGAATGTATACACCGTATTCCACTTAACCTTGAATTGCTCCTGCGAGCATCAAATTCAGGTAACGATACAGTCTGTGAATCTCCTATGGATACAGCTACCACCTGTCCACGCCGGTTAATATAAATAGCAATTTCGCGTTTGATCTGTGTAGTGAGCTGAGTTAATGATTCAATTAGCTCTTCCGAGATAATTTGATTTGAAGGTATCACCAAATTATAAAGTCCTTCAAGATTCTCGATTAAATTTTTGCGTATCCCGCTTGTATCTCCATTAATTGCTGTCAAGTTTGCCACCCCGAAATTTATATTTATACCTGTAAGCTAAATCTTTTTATAAAGCCCTATAGACAAGATTAGAGGCTAGTTAGCCTCTAATCTACTTACCGCTGTAAAAACCAACCTTGCTAATTAGAATAATTACAGTCACTAGATAAAACATAGCTGCTCCTAACCTAATTACAAGATGTTTGGATGCTATACCAGGTATAACGAGTCTAATATTAAAACAATTTAAGCTAATTATACCAAAAAATATCAAAACGGACAAAACTGTAAAACAAAGAATACTTTTATGATAAGTTATCATCAACGTCAGAACTGTAATTAAGATAATTAATGCTCTGTACAGGCGTCGAAAAAAAATTCGAGAATTTTCGCGTTTACGCTCTAAACGAGATACTGACATTTTACCAACTCCTCTAAGTATTATGGGTAGAGGGGTCAGTCGTTATACAGCCTTCTTCACAGCTAAAAGTACTACCGGTATTACACAAAGTGCAGTAACCCTGTTCAAAAGACTCTTGCCTCATTATTAAGACGGCATCGGCTTTTCCTTGAACAAAGCCTTCCTTATAACCGATTCGTTTGCCGATTAAATAACTAATTATCAGTATAGCTATTAATAATATAGTCTTCTCAAGCATAGTTTCGCCTCCTTTGAAGCCAAACAATGCTGCCATAGAATATCGTCACCGCACATAGCACCGGAAAGAAAAGACTTCCTCCAACCTGCCATGATAGCAGTATGCTTAATAGGGCTAGCATGTACGACTCAACAAATCCAAAGCGCTGTGCAAAGTTCCGATTTCCTGACAACTGATCAGTTCGTGCATCAATGCAGTCATCGATTAATTGAATAGCCAGCGTAAACGCGAATGCAAATATCATAGTTCTCCAACCACATAGCCCGATTCCTAGCAAAAAGCTTATTACACACTCTTGAAAGCCTGTAAGTTTACTTGGGAAACACAGCTTTAAATCATGAAACATTCCAATCCCATAACTTGCTAAAAAAAGCGCCAAGCAAAGAGGCGGATTAAGATTAACAGCTAGACCTAGTACAAGCATAGCATAAACTGGCAAGCCCTTTCCTAGAAGAAGTGTCAAATTATAACTGCCAACAGCTTTATCTTGGTCATAATCTAAATAGTCATCAGTCATTTTTATTGCAGCGGCGCATAAAATGACTGAAACAAATGTTACTAAATCAAATATTTCTAGCCACACATGCCTTCACCTCTTTAAAGCCGGTCCCTTTAAGTCCGGAAATTGGTATAACAAGTGTGTTTGGGAATGTTGCTATCACTCTGGGCAAGTTAGCTTTTGCGGATGGCAAATCAATTTTATTAGCTAATAAAGCATAATTATGCCGTGATTTACCATAATTATAGACTTCAATATCAATATTGTTTGAGTTATCTTCGGGTTTAACGGAAAACGCAGTAATATCTACAATATGAAAAACATAGTCACAAGATCTGATCCAGTCAATGGTTTGAGCCATACCTCGTCTTACGGCTTCATCAGGATGGATTTGCGAAATTAATCCGCAAGTATCGGTCAGTTTAAAATTTACCATTGTTTTACCTAAAGACATCCTTAGTACTACTGTTTGCAATGACTTAGTTTTATGTAGAGTCATACCGCATAATTCGTGTTTTGCTTCTTCCAGTGTAAAGTGCCTACAGGTCATTAGTCCATCGTAGGTTCTAAAAGTCATATCAATCGTCTTGCTGCCTAAATAGCCGGCGAAATTGAGAGCAAACATAGTTTTGCCGCAATTTGGTTTTCCGACAATAACGAATTCCCTCATTCTTTCACCTCCATTAAGTCACAAGGTTCAAGAGATATTAATTCTTGGCGGGTTAAATTAGCTTTGGTAATCAATCGAACAGCCTGACGACGAATAGCCTTCTCAATAACATTACGTACAGTACGGGCATTACCGAAATTATCACTGCCTTGACTTTGCATTTGATATAACATCTTAACCAATACTTTTCTTGCCTCATGATCTAGCTTATATTGACGCTTAGAACATAGCTGTTCGGCAATTTGGAGAAGTTCCTGCTGATTGTAATCAGGAAACTCGATATGTATAGGGAACCGCGAATGTAGCCCCGGGTTCGTTTTAAGAAAACTATCCATCTCATCCTTATAACCTGCCAGTATCAGAATAAGCTCATCTTTATGGTCTTCCATTGCTTTCACTACAACATCAATCGATTCTTTACCAAAATCCTTTTCACCGCCACGAGCTAGTGAGTAAGCCTCGTCAATGAACAAAATGCCGCCATAGGCCTTTTTAAGTTGCTCACGCGTTTTTTGAGCAGTATGCCCGATATATTCGCCTACCAAATCAGCCCGTTCGACCTCAATTAAGTGACCACGAGACAGTACGCCCATCTCCCGAAAAATTTTACCTAATATTCTAGCTACCGTTGTTTTACCAGTTCCAGGATTACCCTTAAATATCATATGCAATACTAGCGGTTCAGTTATTAACCGTTCTTGCTCTCTTCGTTTTTGAATCTCAATAAAAGCATAGATTTCACGCACTAGTTTTTTGACTTGAGTTAAACCTATTAAACTATCTAGTTCATGTAATATCTGTTCTACACGCTGATGATTATTATTGTTTGAGTTCGAACAAGGAACAGGAATACCATCCATCTGCTGTAAAGCTTTAAAAGCTTCCAATGCTGAAATTTCTCCAGCTTCGATAGCATTATAAACATCTTGGGGACATACATATGACATTTTTGTCACCTCGCGCGGATCCTCGGTGATATCCATTATACGCACGCAGTCGGAAAAGGTGCAAAAAAAAGGGACCTATTAAATAGGTCCGAAATTAAGGCTCTTTGTCAATTGTTGGGGTAAGAGCATAAAGTATTATGGAAGCAGGGAGCATGACTCCCCTGCTTTTTCTTTATTAGCAGTTAGCGATATACAAAAT